>Ga0308157_10000992_pt1 | contig 69179 bp, 63 predicted proteins | sample PhyBR1_FD_201035 | JGI IMG/M metagenome (GOLD analysis project Ga0308157, IMG submission 201035) | Phyllosphere microbial communities from UC Gill Tract Community Farm, Albany, California, United States - DLSLB.R1 | ecosystem: Host-associated > Plants > Phyllosphere > Unclassified | place: USA... | reverse complement strand
AATCGCTAAACGCTAAACGCTAAACGCTAAACGCTAAACGCTAAACGCTAAACGCTAAACGCTAAACGCTAAACGCTAAACGCTAAACGCTAAACGCTAAACGCTAAACGCTAAATATTAAAAATATGAATATAGAACAGTTAAGAGATTTTTGTTTGAGTTTACCTTTGGTTGAAGAGAAATTCCCTTTTGACCAGAGTACGTTGGTATTTTATATTGCAGGGAAAATGTTTTGTTTAGTGAATGTAGATCAATTCGAATCTATTAATTTGAAGTGTGATCCTGATAAAGCACTGGAATTACGAGCAACTTACGAAGCCGTAAAACCAGGTTATCATATGAATAAAAAACATTGGAATACTGTTTTTGTAAACCAAGATATAAATGATTCTATTTTAGAAGAATGGATAAAAGATTCGTATAATTTAGTAATTCTAACATTACCCAAATCTAAACGTCCAGACTTAATTTAGGAAACTTATTTGTACCAACTGCTATACATAAGGTAGTTATTAGCAATGCGCTCAATTTCTCCTTCTTTTAAACTTTGTGGTACATCTTTTACTTTTTTTGCAGGAATACCAGCCCAAAGTTCTCCTTCTTTTACATGAGTACCTTTAGTTAAAATTGCTCCAGCTGCTATTAAAGAATTAGATTCTACAATACAGTCATCCATTACAATAGCACCCATTCCAATTAATACATTATCATGTATAGTACAACCATGTACAATGGCATTGTGACCAATAGAGACATTGTTTCCGATAGTAGTTGGAGATTTCTGATAAGTTGCATGAATAGTCGCATTATCTTGAATATTAACTTTATTCCCCATTTTTATAAAATGAACATCTCCACGTAAAACTGCAGAAAACCAAATAGAACAATCATCACCCATTTCTACTTCACCAACAATTACCGCATTATCAGCTAAAAAACAGTTTTTTCCGAACTTAGGAGTGTGTCCTTTTAATTCTTTAATTATCGCCATAACAATCAATTAAAAATCTATATTATCAATTAAAATTTTAAATAAATCAACAATTATAGAATATTAAGTGTTTAATAAAACTTAAAATCTATAATTCGAATGATAAAGATACATTTTTATGACTTATTTTTGTACTATGATGAGAGTTTACGAAGAAATTACACCAAATAATAATGTGATGAAGTTTATCTGTGATGAAACTTTAACACAAGGAGGAATAGAGTTTGACAAAAATTCTACAGCTTCCGAATCTCCATTGGCACAAGTTTTATTAACTGTTCCATTTATCCAGAAAATATTTATTACAGCAAATTTTGTTGCAATAGAAAAGATAGACGCAATAGAATGGTCAGATGTTGTTGAAGATTTAAAAGAAATTATCAACGATCATTTAGAAGAAAATGCTGTTTTAGCTCCAATGAAAAAAGCTCCGATTTCTATTTATGCAGAGATGACACCAAATCCTGCGGCAATGAAATTTGTTTCAAATACGATGTTAGCACCAGAAATTATCGAAATAAAATCGAGAGATAAAGCTGCTGGTGTTCCATTAGCTGTTGCTATTTACAAAGAATATCCTTTTGTAGAAGAAGTATTTATTGTAGATAATTATGTTTCTTTAACAAAGAATGAAACAGAAGATTGGTCTTTATGGGCAATGGATGTGCGTTCTTTTATTACACATTATTTACAAGCAGGAGGAATTGTTTTTGATGAATTCTATGAATTTACAACAGAAGCTCCTGAGCATGTAGTTGTAAAACCGCAAGAAGAATTTTCTTCTGTAGAACAACAGATAAAATCTATTTTAGATGAGTATGTTCAGCCAGCTGTAGCAAATGATGGAGGAAATATAGAGTTGATAGAATTTGATGAAGAAACACGTACTGCTAGAATGCTATTACAAGGTGCTTGTTCTGGTTGTCCTTCTTCTACTGCAACTTTAAAAAACGGAATAGAAGGTATTTTAAAAGAAATGATGCCTAATGTAGTAGATAATGTAGAAGCTGTTAATGGTTAAAATTATTTAATGTATATTCAAAAATAAAACCCAATAGTATTTATACTATTGGGTTTTATTATTTTGAAGTAGTTTGGTTTGTTATGAAAAAAATATAATATTAATCCCCTAACATTCCTCCAATTAATGAGTTAACAATTGCTAGTACCACACCAAAGATTAAAGCATACAAGAAACCATCTACATGGAAACTATCTCCCATAATAGCACTAGCTAATAAGATGATAATCGCTGTAATAACCAATGAAAATAATCCTAAAGTTAGAACTGTAATAGGAAAACTGATAAAACTTAATATTGGTTTAACAACTGCGTTTAATAAACCAATTACAAGCGCTACAATAATTGCTGACCCATAACCTTTAATTGATACACCAGGTAATATATTGGCTAAACCAAATACGACTAATGCTGATACTAATAAATTAATAATAAATCCCATAATTTTATATTTTAGATTAATAATTATATATCATAATATTTGCAAAAGGTTTGCCAAAGTTTCTTAAATCTCATATTAGAAGTTTATTCAATAGTTTATTCGTTTATTAAATGTTTATTATTTAGATAAATAAACATTAAAAATTATTTTTAAAGTTTATTTTTAATCTTCTCTAGAACCATCATCAGCCATCCTAACCATTTTAGGTGTAAAGGTCGCAACAACATCTACAAGATCTTGTTGTGCATCCATTACTGCATGAATATCTTTATAAACCATTGGAGCTTCATCTTTTCCTCCACCAATTAATGTAATACCAAAATCATTTAAATAAGTATTAATCTTATTTTGCGATAAAGATTTTATTGCTTGTGTTCTGCTCATTTGACGTCCAGCACCATGTGATGCTGAATTAATAGCATTTTCATTTCCTTTTCCTCTTACAAGAAATCCAGGTGCAGTCATAGAACCAGGAATAATTCCCATAACACCTTTAGAAGCTGGTGTAGCACCTTTTCTATGTACAATTACTTCTTCATTTTGATGGGTTTCTTTCCATGCAAAATTATGATGGTTTTCTACTTTTGCTAAAACTTCTGCACCTAATGCTAATGTAATTTTTTCATGTATTACCTCATGACAAGCAGAAGCATATTCACCAGCTAAATTCATTGCAATCCAATATTCTTGTCCTTCTTCAGAATTTAAATCTAAATAAGCTAAGTTTTTGGCTTTGTAAGGTAATTTACATACATCTTTTGCTATTCTAGTATAGTGATCAGCTACAGTTGCTCCAAAACCACGAGAACCTGAATGCGTTAATAGTGCAAGATAAGTTCCTTTAGTAATGTTTAGGACTTTATCATCTTTCTCAAACTCCATTAAACCGAATTCTACAAAATGATTTCCTCCTTCAGAAGAACCTAATTGTGACCAAGCTTTATCTTTTAGATTTTTTATAAATGAATTGGTTTCAAATTTAATATCATCCATAATACGATGTTCTGCTTTATATTGACCTTGAAATCCATGACCAGCACCAAATTTGGTATTTTTCATTAAAATATCTTTTAAGCTATCATAATGTTCGATATAATGTGAAGCAGGTAAATCATAAACAGATAAAGCCATTCTACAACCGATATCTACACCAACACCATAAGGAATAATGGCATTTTTTGTAGCTAAAACGCCACCAATTGGTAAACCATATCCTTGATGAGCATCTGGCATTAAAGCACCAGCTATGGTGATAGGTAGTTTCATTGCAACTTTCATTTGTTCAAATGCACCATCTTCTATTTTATCAGCACCGTAAACTTCGAAATCTTTTGGTTCTTCATTTAAAGAAATAGTTTCCTCTTCTTTCGTTAAATGGATTCCATCTATAAAACCTTTTGCTAACGGTTTAAAAATTTTATCATTAATAAAATTATTCGGAGATGAAAGTACTTCAGCATATTTTTCTAACATTTCTACTTTAGTATATCCTGTTCTCTTTTTATTAATTTTTAATGCGATTCCTAAAATTTCATTTTCTGGGTAACCCAATGCAATTAAATCATTTCCATTAATAGGTTTATTATTTATATTATTCATAAAGTTTTGTTCTTAAATTGATTAAAAATTTTGTGTGTTTTTCAACGTTTGATGAGGTAGAGAATTTCTTTTTAGAAGATATTTCCTCGATTTCTGATTGAAGCTTTTCTACTATTATCATGACTTCATCATAAGAATATTCACCATTTTTTATGGCAAGTAAATTTGCACGATCATCAACTCTTTTCACATTTAGATTTCCTGTTAATAGCAATTCTTTGGCAACTCGTAATAATCTAATCGTGTGCATCATATTTTTACTATCGTATCCTTTTTCATGCTCAATATTTGTTGTGTAACGATCTTCATTTCTCAGTTTTATCCATTCCCAGTATTCTTTATACTTCATACAATATGAAGAATACTCATCTTTTTGAAAAATAAAATAGCCGACAGGTATTTCATTTTTAGGTACTTCACTTAAACGAATATCATTACTACTCTCATCTTTTATAATTCCTTTATAATTTAATTCTTCATTGTAATAAAGGGTATATAAATCTTTGATATGATTTACCTTAGTTAAGCCACAAAACGTTTGTTTATAATGTTTTATATTCAGCCATTCGCTAAGTTTAATCGTCTTACCATCTAAAATATAATAACAAAAATCTAAAACAGTTTTTCGTTCTATATCCATTGGATTTAAGAATTTTTTATTTAATCCTTTTGCTTTCTTCGTTTGACTTAACGCATAGCCAAGAAAAGTTTTTTTAACATCATCTGTTATAAACTCTTTATAGTTTAAATCTTTTAATAGAGGAGATTTATACAGTATAAACTCTTCTGGAGTTGCTAAAATTTCTAAACAAGAAGGGTTATTTTTTAGTAATAATTCTATAAAACGACCAATCTCATAATAGACAATGTCATTGCTTTCATTACTAATTTGTGCGTGGTATTCTAAACCAAAGAAATGTTCCTTTGGAAGATAAAATATGCCTCTAATATCTGTATCAGATTTTTCTGTTGCCAAGTTATGCGCTTTGCTACCACTTATACATTCAAAAAGAATGAGGTTGTTACTTTTTAGAGTTTCTATAGTTAGTTTCATGGTTTATTTTTTTATCATCTAATTTTTGTAGATTTAGGTTGATCTAATAATTAATTTGATGAGGTGTTTATTTTTCTTATTTGCTTTTTTAATCGTTAGTGCAACAAATGCTCAAACAGTATTTACTACTAAATATGAAAGTCAAGCCAAGATTAAGGTTTTTGTTGTTGATTATGAAAGTCAGGCAGATTTAAAAGTTTATAAAGTAAAATATGAAAATCAAGCAAAGGGTAATACAGGAAAATGGTTTTTTACCAAATATGAAAGTCAGGCAAAAAATAAAATTCACTTTGTGACCTATGCAAGCCAAGCAGATCTTAAAATATTCTATGTGAAATATGAAAGCCAAGCAGGTTGGAGAAAAGAAAATAAAAAAGACTTACTTCAGTAATCTTTATACTCCAATAGTTTTTATAAAAAACTCATCAACTCGCGCTTTATCAAATTCTACAGTAGGAATTTCTTCAACTTTTTCTTTTAATTCGCTTTTCAATTTCAAAATCCAAATAATCAATTCTTCATCTTTATCTATAAGATAGCTTTCATCTACTTTTTCTTTTGTTTCCCAGTAAAACTTTATTTTACTTAAAATGTTTTCTTTTTCAATTAACACAATAAGTTTCTTAAATTCCATTGGAGGAATTGTTCTTTTTTCTACAATCCATAAAGCAGATAAAACAGAACGTAAGGCATAAAATAAACTTTTTAGTTTAAGCATTTCACTGTTCTCAATTTCTATTAGCTTTTTAGTTGTAATACCAAGATAGTGTGCCGCTACTTTTCTCGCATTAAATTGAGATATTACCAATTCTAATAAATCTTTTTCAAATCTATCATTTGCTATATAATGAATAGGAGATTGTAGGTATTCGCTAATACTAGAGTTTGATTTTAATATTAGTCGTAACACTTTTTGAATGTCCCATGCTTTGAAATCCAAATCATCAGTAATTTTAAAATCAATAAAATCATCAATTGATTGTATTTTTAGATAATCGTTTATTTTTCTTTTGTAAATAAACCGAACATCATAATCACTATCAGTGGAAGGGAAACCCCATGCGCGACTTCCTGATTCCACGGCAAATAGAATCTCTATTTTTTCTTCTTTTTCTATTTGCCTTAGTCTATCTATAATAATTTTTTTCATCATTTTGTGAACATTGTTTTTAGTTCGTTTAATACATTTGATCCTCCAGAAATACTAATTTCACCAACTTTATCAGCTATTTTTTCGATGTATTCCATTTCTTTTAACTTCCATAAAGTTTCATTTTCTTCCATTAATTTAGCTGTGTTTAGTAAACTTCTGGTAGATGCTGTTTCTTCTCTTCGTGTAATAGAGTTGGCTTGTGCTGTTTTTTCTGCAATTAATACACGGTTCATGATTTCTCTTATTTCTCCTGGTAAAATAATATCTTTCATTCCAGCATCTTTCAATTTTAATCCGATTGTTTCAAATTGTGTTTCAAACTTTTCGATAATGTATTTTGTTATCGAATTTTTATCAGACATCAATTCATCAAATCCAATATTTCCTATGAATTCTCTTAACCCTAATTGAATGGCTTGATAAATCATTTTTGTAAAATCTTTATCAGACGTATACGCTTTCAATAAATTTGTAATTTGATATTGTACCATAAAGTTAATTCGTAATTGTACTTTATCTTTTGTCAAAATTTCTTGACCTAAAATTTCTATTGTTTGTGGACGTGTATCGTATGTTACGACAGATGTTTTAGTCTCGTTGCTATAGAACAAATAATCACCAGCTTTTAAAATGCTATTAAACTGATTGTCTTTGAATAATAATCCTTCAAAATAAGGAGCAATAGAAATGGTACGAATAGCACTAATTTTTTTCAAAATTTCGATTTCTCTTTTATCTAATTTTTGCACCTCTTCTGTCGAATTTAAATCATATTTAACTGTTGTTAATTGAGTTGAATTTTTCCAAATCATTACATTTCGGTTTACAAATGATTTATCAAACTGATTGTTTCTAAATGTTACTAAAACTTCATTGTGTGTCACTTCGTAGATATTGACCATAGATTTCAATGTTTCATTTTCTAAAATCATCGAATGAAATTTTGAGTCAATCACTTCGTTTAAATTAAACTTCACGATTTCTTTATTGAAAAAAATCCAATATGTACCAGTAGAGTAAACTTTTGTTACTTCTTCGTTTTTTATTTTTATAGCAATTTCTTGCTTATTGATAGCTAATTTTTTCATATCACTATTTTTATATTGTTTTTACTTTTTTTATAAAAAAGCTAATTTGTTTTCCTTTTTCTAAACGGAATTTGATGTTTAATAAGCTTCTTTTAATTATTGTTTTTCAAATCGTATATTCAAATTTTAAATTGAATAAGAAGATTTAAAAATTAAAAACCAATCATCTTATAAAGATTCAAATTCAGGTTTCGAGTAAGTTTTTGTTCTCATTTCTTGTTTCTCTAAAAGAGTAAACTTTCTAGTTGAAAATAAAACGCTTTAGCTTTTTCTTACTTTTGTCCGAAGACGATAAATCGGTGCTCGAAAGCGACCAAAACACAGAACCTTAATCTGTTGCTATAATTGCTATACCGCTTAGCTAATTCAATTTTACTTGAAGGTAGGAATCGAACCTACGTCACATTACGCATTTGTGTAATACTCTAACCAACTGAGTTACTTTAATTTGTCATTAAAGGCAGGATTCGAACCTGCGACCTTTACATTATGGGGATTTATTATCTGGACTAGAATAGAAGAGATGAAACAATTTCTACTACAATGCCATACAGAAACATTTATCGAGATAAATAAATCAGTAGGTTGTTAAACCTTTGGCAAAGTTGGAGTAGTAGTATGCAGAAGATTTGCGCAATAAAAAATATTTTGATTATTTTTTATAAGTTACTTATTTTCAGTGATATATTATTAATTTAATAAAGGTGAAATTGAAATAAAATATTTTGTACGCAAATAGATTGCGTAGTTAAATAACAAATTTGTATCATTACATAAATAAATAAGCTATGGCAACGAATAAAATAGCACTTATTCGCTATCAGACGATAGATAAATGTTTGCAAAATCATTTCAGAAAATGGACATTAGAAGATTTAATAGAGAAAGTTTCTGAAGCATTATACGAATATGAAGGCATAACAACTGGTATTTCTAGAAGAACAATTCAGGGCGATATACAAATTATGCGTAGCGATAAATTGGGCTATAATGCACCAATTATTGTGAGAGAAAGAAAATTCTACGAGTATGAAGAGAAAACCTATTCAATTCATAATTCGCCCATTTCTTCTGCTGATTTAGATAAAATGAAAGAAGTAATTTCTGTCATGAAACAATTAAATGGATTTAATTATTTTGATGACATGAATGAGATTATTACGCGTTTAGAGAGTAATATTTCTAAGAAAAATAGTCAGCAACCTAATTATATTCAGTTCGAAGAAAATCCTTTATTAAAAGGTTTAGAACATTTAAATAGATTATATCAAGTTATTGTGAAGAAACAAGCTTTATTGATATCATACCAATCATTTAAAAATATAAGTAAATCTAACGAACCAAAACAGGCAGTTTATTACCCTTATTTATTGAAAGAATATCGAAATAGATGGTTTCTTTTAGCAAAAGCTAGAAAAGATAAAACATTGTATACATTGGCTTTGGATCGTATAGTTGATTTTTATGAATTAGCCAACGAACCATTTATTGATGCACCAGAAATAGATTTTGAACATTACTACGATAATTCACTTGGAGTAACAAAAACAGTTAAAGATAGAGAGCAACGTGTTATTTTTAGAGTAAATAAAAAATTAGCTCCTTATGTTATTACAAAACCTATTCATGCAACTCAGAAAATTATTGAGGAAAATGAATTGGGAGTATTATTTTCTATAGAAGTTATTCATAATTTCGAATTGGAAAGAGAGTTATTAGGTTTTGGTGAAGAATTAGAAGTTGTTGCACCTAAATTATTAAAGCGAAATTTAAAACGAAGATTAGAAAAGGCATTAGAATATTATCAAAGGAAACATTAAAAGAGTTTTGCGTTTTAAGTAAAAAGTATAATGTAGTTTTAATGCATTTGATCCTCCAGAAATACTAATTTCACCAACTTTATCAGCTATTTTTTCGATGTATTCCATTTCTTTTAACTTCCATAAAGTTTCTATTTATACATCCAATTTGTCATTCCAAATTCATTTCGTAATCAAATGAGTAAGAGATATGAGAAGTTAGATGTAGTGAGACTTTTAATGTATTGTAGCAAGCTCAACTCTTAAATAAAACAAAAAAAGAGCTATCTTAATAAGGATAGCTCTTTTTTATTATTTAAAATTATGAATTATAATTTCTCAAAAAGATATTTCATATTTACTTCTTTATCTATAATTGCAGCTAATTCATCTACAGATACACGTTTTTGTTCCATTGTATCACGGAAACGTAATGTAACAGAATTATCATTTAAAGAATCGTGGTCAACTGTAATACAAAATGGAGTTCCGATAGCATCCATTCTACGGTAACGTTTACCAATAGAATCTTTTTCTTCGTAAATTACATTATAATCTAAACGTAATTTTTTTACGATTTGTTCTGCAAACTCTGGTAAACCATCTTTCTTTACTAATGGTAAAATAGCCGCTTTAATTGGAGATAATGCAGCAGGTAATGCTAAAACAACACGTTCTGAACCATCTTCTAAAACTTCTTCTTTTAAAGAAGTAGCGAAAACAGATAAAAACATACGATCTACACCTACAGACGTTTCTACAACATAAGGAACATATGATTCGTTTGTTTCGTTATCAAAATATTGAATCTTTTTACCAGAATGTTGTTCGTGTGCTTTTAAATCAAAATCTGTACGAGAGTGAATACCTTCTAATTCTTTAAATCCAAAAGGGAATTTAAATTCTATATCTGCAGCAGCATTTGCATAATGCGCTAATTTCTCATGGTCATGAAAACGGTAATTGTCATTTCCTAAACCTAAAGTTTGGTGCCAACGCATACGAGTTTCTTTCCATTTTTCGTACCATTCTAATTCAGTTCCTGGTTTTACAAAGAATTGCATTTCCATTTGTTCGAATTCGCGTTGACGGAAAATAAATTGACGCGCTACGATTTCATTACGAAATGCTTTACCAATTTGTGCAATACCGAAAGGTAATTTCATACGTCCAGTTTTCTGAACATTTAAGTAATTTAAGAAAATTCCTTGTGCAGTTTCTGGGCGTAAATATAAATCCATTGCTTGTTCTGCAGTTGCACCTAGTTTTGTTCCAAACATAAGGTTAAACTGACGAACTTCTGTCCAGTTTTTAGAACCTGTAACAGGATCAGCAATTTCTAATTCTTCTATTAATGCTTTTACATCATCTAAATCTTCATTTTCTAAAGATTTACCAAGACGTTTTAAAATTGTATCTATTTGCTCTTTATATCCAATTACTTTAGGATTAGTTGCAATAAATTGCTCTTTATCAAAAGCATCACCAAATCTTTTTGCAGCTTTAGCGACCTCTTTATCAATTTTTGTTTCAATTTTAGCACAATGATCTTCAACTAAAACATCGGCGCGGTAACGTTTTTTAGAATCTTTATTATCAATTAAAGGATCATTAAAAGCGTCAACGTGTCCAGAAGCTTTCCAAGTTGTAGGATGCATAAAAATAGCAGAGTCAATGCCGACAATATTTTCGTGCATCTGTACCATTGCTTTCCACCAATATTGTTTGATGTTATTTTTTAACTCAGCTCCGTTTTGACCGTAATCATAAACGGCTGATAATCCATCATAAATTTCACTCGATTGGAAAATGAATCCATATTCTTTCGCATGCGAAATTACTTTCTTGAAAATATCTTCTGACATAATAAAGTGTGTGTTCTAAATTAAATGCAATTTTAATGATTTTTAACGATTATTTTGGTATGATTTGATAAAATCCGTCATTTTTAAATTAAATAAATGGTTTTTTAAATATCTGTGAGATTATTATATAACATTTATAGAAAATGATATAAATAATATACTTGTGGCATTTTAATTATTTTATCTATTTTTGCTTTGTATGAAAATGAATCAGTATATAAAATATATATTGTCGCTAGTTTTGATTTTTTCAAATCTTAGTGTTGCATTTTCTATGCATTTTTGTCAAGGAGAAGTAAAAGAGATTAAGCTAAATCAATTAGATAATCAAAAACAAAATGTAACCAATGTAAAAAAATGTTGTTCTTCCAAAAAGAAAGAAAAGCATTGCGAATTACCTAAAAAAGAAACAAAAACACATAAGGATGATTGTTGTAAAGACATTTCATCTTTAGATAATACAAAAGATCAGCATACAGTAAAAATTTTAAAACTGATACCAGTAGAGTTTTTAGCAACTTCTGTTTTACAAGTTCCAATTACTGTAGAAGATACTGAAGTAAATAGAATTTCTAAATTTTTAATATTCTTTGTTGATTCTAATGCTCCTCCAAATTATATAATTAATTCCCAATTAACTTTTTACGAAGGATAATAACTTATTTGTTTTGATTGAAATCAATCAGAATGCAATACGCTATTATTTGAATATTAAAGTACTTGATTAAATTATAATCAAAAATGTACGCAATAATAAATAGGTTTTATGCCTTAAATCGTAAAAATGAAAAAAATAATCACTTCAGTATTCTTACTAAGTGCTGCGTTTTCTTACGCACAATCTGCTTTAAAGGGCAAAGTGACAGACCAAAATAATCAACCAATAGTTGGTGCAGAAGTTTTTTGGGAATCTACAGACGTTTCTGTAACAACAGATGAAGAAGGGAATTTTGAAATTCAAGATTTTAATCCTTCAGCTGTTTTAGGCGTTTTTTATAATAATCAAACAACAACTTTTAAAGACATAAAAGATGAATTTCAAGCTATAACAATTCAAGTAAAAGATACATTTGGAGATACTTCCTTAGATGAGGTTGTTGTAAGGGATACTAGTAATTCGCTTAAAAAATCGAAGTTAGCAACCAATATGACAACAATGACGGGTAAAGAATTATTAAAAGCCGCATGTTGTAATTTGGCAGAATCTTTTGAAACGAATCCGTCTATAGATGTTAATTTTTCTGATGCTGTAACTGGAAACAAACAAATAAAAATGCTTGGATTAACTTCTCCTTATATATTAATTGCAGAAGAAAATATTCCGAGTGTTCGTGGAGCTTCTCAAGCTTTTGGTTTAAGCTTTACACCAGGAACTTGGATAGAAAGTATTCAAGTTACAAAAGGAGCCGGAACTGTTGTAAATGGTTATGAAAGTATTTCTGGTCAAATTAATACGGAACTCATAAAACCTGCAACAGATATTCCGTTGTTTGTAAATATTTACGGATCTACAGATGCTCGTTTTGAAGGAAATGTTCATCTTAATAAAAAACTGAACGATAAATGGAGTTCTTCACTTTTTGTTCATGGGAATACACGTGTAGCTAAAAATGATATGAATGACGATGGATTCTTAGATAATCCTTTAGGGCATCAAATTAATATAATGAATCGTTGGCAATATCAGAATTTAGAAAAAGGAATTGTTGGGTTTTTCTCTGCTCGTTATTTAAATGACCAAAAACAAGGTGGTCAATTAGATTTTGATAAACACCGTGATAAATTAACTACCAATTATTGGGGATCTGAGATTAATACAAACCGTGTAGATTTATCGTCAAAATTAGGTTATGTTTTTCCAGAAATGCCTTTTCAAAGTATGGGATTACAAACTGCTTTTAGTTATCATAAACAAGATTCTTATTTCGGATTAAACCAATACAATATTGATCAACAGAGTTTTTATACCAATTTTATTTTTAATTCTATTATCAATAATACAAAGAATAAATTTTCTACTGGAGCAAGTTTTACATATGATAAGTTTAAAGAATTTGTTGCTTTGCCAACAGATGCAAATTATAATAGAATAGATAATTCTGTAGGAACTTTCTTTGAATATACATTTGACAATTTAAAGAATTTTAATATGATAGCTGGATTAAGAGCTGATTATCATAATAGAATGGGATTCTTTTTAACACCTCGTTTACACACTCGTTATACGCCAATAAAAGGAACAACAATAAAAGCTTCGGTAGGTAGAGGAAAAAGAATCAATAATATTTTTGCTGAGAATCAGAATTTATTTGCCTCATCAAGACAATTTAATATTATTGGCGATGGTGGCAAAACATATGGATTAAATCCAGAAATTGCATGGAATTATGGTTTAAGTGTTACACAAGAATTTAAATTATTTGGAAAGAATGCAGATGTTACAGCAGATTTTTATAGAACAAGTTTCCAAAATCAGATTGTAACAGATATAGATTATTCTGCTCGCCAGGTTCGTTTTTATAATTTAGATGGAGATTCCTATGCAAATTCTTTTCAGTTCGATTTTAATTATAATCCTTTTACTAATTTCAAAATTAGAGCGTCATATAAATATTATGATTTAGCGACAGATTATGAAAATGGAAAATTGCAAAGACCATTACAAGCGAAACATCGTTTTTTTACGAATTTAGAATATGAAACTCGCCAGAGAAATGGTAAAAATTGGCGTTTTGATTTTACATATAATTGGATAGGAAAACAACGTTTACCAAATACTTCTGATAATTTACCAGAAAACAGATTTCCAGAATATTCTAATCCATTCGGAACAATTAATGCTCAGATAACTCGTGTTTTCTCTAAACGATTTGAAGTGTATGTTGGTGGAGAAAATATTTCAAATTATCAACAACATCGTGTTATCTTAGGTGCAGATAATCCATTTGGAGATAATTTCGATAGCTCTATGGTATATGCTCCAATTTTTGGACAAATGTATTACGCAGGATTACGATTTAGTTTGAATTAAGAATTAAGTTATTCCTTAAAAACATAAAAACATAAAATAAATGAAAAAATTATTAGCGTTTGCTTTAGTAGCAACTTTAGGAATTAGTGCACAAGCACAGAATAAAAATGCAAAACACAATTTACATGTAAAAGGAAATTGTGGTCAATGCAAAGAAAGAATAGAAAATGCAGCATACAGTGTTAAAGGTGTTAAAGTCGCTACATGGGACGAAAATACACATAATTTAAATATTGTATTAAATGAGAAAAAGAATGATTTAGCTGCTGTAGAAGATGCAATTGTAGCGGTAGGACACGATACAAATGACAAGAAAGCAACAGAAAAAGTATACAAAAGTTTACACTCTTGTTGTTTGTATGAAAGAGATGAGGCAGAAGGGGAGCATGTAACAGAAGCGAATCCAAAAAAAGAAGAGCATTCTCATCATTAATCATAAATAATAGAATGTATATAAAATAAAAAGAGGTAGACATTAATGTGTCTACCTCTTTTTATTTTAAGCAACAGCTTCTTGTTCTTTTTCTTCTTCTTGTTGAATAATTATTTCTTGTTTTACAAAGACATTTCCAACCTTTGTAAAGTCAGTTGTAATCTCATATAAATATTCTAATAAATCTTCTATTAATTCAGAATCATTTTGTAATTCCTCTGTTTCTATTGCAGAAAAAGTGACAGTTGTTTCTGTAAAATCAATTGTTTTTAAAAGATTTTCAGTTTCATATGGACCGTATAATCTAATGTTTTGCAATAATAATTGCAATGTTTTTTTTATTAAACGAATATGTTCTGAAGTTAAAATAACCGAATTATTCTTTTTTAAGATTTTTACCAATCCAAAAGAATAAGAGACAAAGGATTGATTGAATATGGTAAATTTATTTAACTCTTTCGCATGATGTTGCTTATCTTTCGGTTCAGAAATAATTCTTTGGAAAACAGAATTAATATTAGCCATTGCAATAAAAATATCTTTACGAGCAATTTTATAATCCGTTGTGGAAACTTCGTTATCTGCTAATTTCTTAAAAATAAGAAATATAAATTCGTAATCAGCAATTAATGCTTTTTGGATGTAATCATTCATACTATTTTTTTCCCACGTAGGAAAAATAATGTAGCAAGATATAAAAGCCATAAAACCACCAACTAATGTATCTATAAAACGTTCTTGAATGATGTAAACAGAATCTTTTAAAGAGTAAAAACTAAACGCTATAAGAATATACGCTGTTAAGAAAAATGTTCCAACGGCATATTTCTGACGTATAAATGTGTAAGCCAATAACATAAATACCAACATTATCACAAACCTTATACTATGCTGAGGTATAATTAACAAAATTAATAAACCAACTAAACCTCCAGAAATTGTTCCTTTTAAACGTTGATAATTACGATTTTTAGTTACACTAAAACCTGGTTTTAAGATTACAACAACAGTCATTAAGATCCAATAACTATGGTAAGTCATTGGTATAATAAATGTAACACCATAAGCCAATAACATGACAATAGATGAACGTAATGCATGTCTAAAAAAAGAAGATTTTAAATTAAAATGATCCTTCATTCTTCTCCAAGAATAATTCACTGTTGGCTCAAACTGCTTCGCATGATCCAATGGATTTGTTTTCTTCTCGGTAAACGAATCATTATAGAAAAACTTATGAATGAATTCTATTTTATAGACAATTTGTTTTAAGTTAATAAATATTTTAGTTAAAACAAGTGGTTTTTTTCCTTCTGCATAGAGTTCTTTAATTGCGTCATCAATTTTCTTTAACTCAACTTCAAAATCAAAAGTTGGTTTCTTAGGTTTTTTATCGGAATTAATATGATACGCAATCATTTTTAATTCATGCGCAATCTTATTCATCATGTTATAAATCTTACGAATTGCTTTCGTATCACCGTAATCTTCACGTATTCTTTTATGATCGTATTGTGTAGCCGTTACATTTTCGAAGATATCAACTAAATCAGAAAAAATAAAAACGATAGAACGACCAATTGGAGTCTGATCCTTTACTAATCGTTTATTCGTAAAAACAAGTTCTCTAACTAAATTTTGTTTTTCGTTTATGACTACATGCTCATCAATTAATTTCTTTATAATATCATCATAATTAGAATCTTTATCAAACATAGAAGCCTTAATTCTTATATACTCAGAAATATGAATCATCGTATCTGCTAAGTTTTGTTGCGCTAAACGATAAGGTCTAAATGTACTAATGGATAAACTAAATATACTGTACCAAACAGCACCAACAGTAATATAAAAAGCAACTTCAAAAGAACTAAATTCAGCTTTTAAATTACTCATATTCATCACCATGGACATCATAACAACCATTCCTAAAGCACTTGCTCGTTGTCCCCAAACAGCTAAAATATTAGATAAGAAGACAATAATGACTAAAGAAATTCCAAGAAAAATAGGTAAACCATTAATAATTTTGGTAAAATAAGAGATAAAGAAAATCAAAATAACAGAAAACCATAGAAAATTTCGTCTCTCTTTAAAAGGTCCTGGTGTATCTGTCATATGTGCTAAAACTGCACCTAAACTCATTGTGACACCAATATAGAGCTCTCCAAAGATTACGGCAACAAGAGGCGGAATTATAATCGCTAAAGATGTTTTTAAACCATCAGCAAGAGCCTCTCCGTAAATAAAATTTTCTATTTGATTCTTTATATTCAATGTAATTATTTTGGTCAATTGTAGTTGAGTTATAAATTTAAGCTTTCTTTTTCAGCATTCAATTATATTCTAGAAGTTTTTAGGATATGAAAACCTTCTACGCTCTGTGTAAAAATCAAAGTCGTTGCACCCCCATCTATAATTTTAAATTTTTTCTTGATAATATCAATCGGTTGATTAAAATTTTTAACTAAAAGATTGGCTTTAGTTTTTAAAATTTCTTTTTTAGGATTTTTAATATGCTCTTCAACTTTATAAATTTTTCCAGGGAAATCTTCGATAATTTCATCAGATGTATATAAATGTGTATTCTGATGAAGCTTAAGCAAATCAAATTTATGTGTTAGTAATTTAAAAGCTCCAGTTTTTAAAATAGCAACATTTGGCTCGTAGATATAATTAGAAACTGTTCCGTATTTTGCATCTGTATTTTGTTCTTCTTCAAAATAAAAACTAAAATCGGTTTGATTATTTTCTAGATTAACAGCTTTTATAAAAGGGTTTTTTGTTTCCTTATTTTTTTCTAAAATCAGTAAAAAATCTTTTACTTCATTTTTTAATGCAACAATATGTATTTCAGAAACTTCTTTAATTTGTTGTAAAGTAGATGAAATGTCTAATAATGGTGAAAGTTTAATTATTATCTTGTCAGATTTTTCAAAGAAAATAGGAATCCATTCTAAAATATTAGGTTCTAAATCTTCTAAAATAAATTTTCTTCCACTAGCATTTCTTCTTGCAGGATCTAGATAGATAACATCAAATTTTAATGCAGGATTTTCTTCGAAAAATGATTGAAATGTTCCATTGTAAGTTTCTAAATTAGGTGATAATATAGAAGAATTATGTTGTACAATTTCGCTTAATATTTCATTTTGTTCGATATGATAAACTTTTTCAAAATGCTTTGAAAACGCTAAAGTATCAATACCTAAACCAGCAGTTAAATCAATTAAAGATATTCCTTTAACTAAGCTTGCCTTATAATTTGCAGTAGCTTCAGAACTTGCCTGTTCTAAATTAATAGATGGAGGAAAATAAATATTTTCTTTAGCATAAAGAGTAGGAAACTTATGTTTCGATACTTGTAAACCTTTTAATTGTTGTGCAATTTCGGTTGAGCTTATTTCTGGGAAAGGAGATTTTTTTAAACTGATTGATTTAAAATCTTCTAGTTCGATACTTTTTAAATAATCTTGAAAGTCTTTTGTTAAAACGGCAATATTCAATTTAAGAGCAATTTATTTTTTTGCAAAATTAAGCTTTATTTATTTTTTCTCCTCTTTTTCTGCTAATCTAGTAGGAACAATTGGAAGAAAAAGAACATGTTTTACAATTTTCTCTTTCGATTTCTTTTCAATCTCATCAGCAGGATTTCGGAACTGGTTAACACCAATTAATTTTAATGATTTTTCATCAAAATCTTTTTGTTCTTTTTTTGCTGTTGTGTATATTAAATCTTGAATTGTTTCATTCTCCAATGCTTTTACAAAACCACCAAAATTTTGAATTGTTTTGAATAACTCTAATGCTTTTTCTGCTAATTGATTCGTTAAACTTTCTATGTAATAAGAGCCAGCTGCAGGATCAGAAAACTGATTTAGATAAGATTCTTGTTGTAATAATAATTGTTGTTTAGCAGCTAATTCTAAACCGAAATCAGTTTCGTTGTTAACTTTGTCGTATGATTCTACAAACAAGGCATCACTTGCTCCAAAAATGGCAGAAGAAGCTTCTAAAGTAGTTCTAATAACATTGTTGTAAATGTCTAATTTAGACTTATTTCGACTAGATGTTGATGTGAAAATAAAAGCCTCACTTTCTTTGTTATATTGTTCTAAAATTAATTGCCATAAAAAACGAAATGCTCTTAATTTTGAAACCTCAAAGAAATAATTACTCCCGACAGAAAACTTAAAGTAAATTTTGTCTGCTATATCAGCACCGAAATTTTCTAAATATTCTACTGCATGTGCAAGTGTAATCGCAATTTGTTGTACATGATTAGCACCTGCATTTTGGTAAATATCTCCTTGAATTGAAATAACTTTTTCGAAATTATCTAATTCTAAAGCCTTTTTTACGATTTCTTTAGAACCTTTTTCATTATCGTTTAACCACAAACCATTTTGTGCTAAATAACCATATACATCTAAATCTAAATATTTTAGATTAGGAAGATTATTTATCGTGTCTAAATTACTAAAGTCATTATATGTTATAAATAGATCTAAGTAATTAGGAAGATTTGTTGATGTATTTATTTGATTTTCTTCAATTAAATAACCGTATAAAAAGCTATAATCTTGATTTGTATTTTCAGTATATTTAGAAATGATTTTCCAATCCTTAGCCTTTCGTGGTAAAGGTTGAATAGAGGAGTAGTCTACATCATTTTTAGTATACAATGGTTTAACATTGATTTTGTCATTTGTTCCCCAAAGTAAAGTTTCGTTGTATTCTAAACCTTTTAATTCTACTTGAACTTTATTTTTCCATTCTTTTTCAGAGATCGATTCAAAATTATCAAATAGTTTACTCATTTTTTTTGTTTTGTGGTTTTTCAACTTTTTCTTCTTGGATGATAAATATATCTTCATCATCCTTTTTTAAGAAATGTTGTTCTCTGGCAATTCTTTCAATTTCTGCTGGATTATTATTTAACTGATTTAACTTTTCAGTTTCTCTATCCAAATTTTCTTGAAAGTATTCTTCGTCATTTTCTAAAAGACGAATTTGTTTATCTAACTCACGGTGAACAAAAAATGAATTTTGGTCGAAAAAAAACATCCAAACAAGAAACGCAACTGTTAAAATAAAATAACGGTTCCAAACAAATTTAAATACTCTCGTATCCTTTATTTTTTTCTTTGGAATAGCTGGCGTTAATTCTTCATCGATTATTTCTTCCGACTGTTTTTTCATTGTATAGCAGTTTGTGAATTTAATTTTTCTTTAATAACAGTTGTTAAGACTTTAATAGCAACAGAATTCTTCTTTTTCATATTTGGAATAATAATGTCAGCATAATTTTTAGACGGTTCTATAAACTGTTGATGCATTGGTTTTAATGTTTTTTGATAACGTGTTAAAACTTCATCTAAATCACGACCACGTTCTTGGATGTCGCGACGAACACGACGAATTAATCTTTCATCAGAATCTGCATGTACAAATATTTTTACGTCGAATAAATCGCGTAATTCAGCATCTGTCAAAACCAAAATACCTTCTACTATAATTACACTTTGTGGATGTGTTAAAATAGTTTCTTCTTTGCGACTATGTGTAATAAATGAATAAACAGGTTGCTCAACGGAATTACCACTTTTAAGAGCTGCAACATGTTCTTTTAATAATTCAAAATCTATTGATCTTGGGTGATCAAAATTTATTTTAGAACGTTCTTCAAAAGATAAATCCAAATGATCTTTGTAATAATTATCTTGAGAAATAACAATTACACTTTCAGCATTAAGATCTCTTAAAATATTATTAACAACAGTTGTTTTTCCTGAACCTGTACCTCCTGCAATTCCAATTACTAGCATTTTTGTTATATTATGATTTTTAATTTCGTTTTCTGTATCCATTGCAAGATCAAACATTAAAATTTCTTTAAAGATAAAATTTTCCTTTCAGAATTTAAAATAAAATATGAATGAAACTTGACAAATTCATGTAATTTATATGTAGAGTTGATGGTTGGGCGGTTTAATAAAAATAGAGTATCAACAATCTGTATTGAGATTGATTCTTTGTTTAATTTATTATTTAAATATTTCTTAAACATCTGTAATTTTTTCGACACAAAAAAAGTACTTTTCAGTACTTAGGCTTTATTAATCGTGTGCAAAGGAAAGAAAAAAATCCCTAATTATAATTTTTTTATTTAGTATATTTATGTAATCAAAACCATAATTAAGACAAAAAAATGAACGAATTATTATCATTAAACACCCTGTTTGCTCTTTTTCTAGGAATAGGATTAGCCGCTGCATCAGGATTTAGAGTGTTTTTACCCTTGTTTGTGCTCAGTTTAGCTGCAAAATTAGGAGGTAATTACATTAACATCGATGAGAGCTGGATGTGGATTGGAAACACATCAACATTAATTACACTTTCTGTTGCTATGTTGGTAGAAGTAGGAGCCTATTACATTCCAATTATCGACAATACATTAGATACAATAGCTATTCCGTTAGCTGCAATTGCAGGAACACTGGCTGTTGGTATCACTTTGCCAGAAATGAATGAGGTTGCAACTTGGACATTAGCAATAATTGCTGGAGGAGGAACTGCAGCTACAATTAGTGGAACAACTGCCGCTGCAAGAGCTGTTTCAACAACTACAACTGCTGGGGCAGGAAATTTCTTAGTAAATACTGGAGAAACATTTAGTTCAATTTTATTAACAATTGCAGCTTTTGTATTTGCTCCATTGGCATTTATATTAGTCTTATTTGTTTTGTATGTTTGCTACAGAGCATTTAAGAGTGTTAGGCGAAGACAAATAGATTTACAATTAGAATCATCACAATAAAAAATAAAAAAGGCGTTACATTTGTAACGCCTTTTTTATGAGAAAAGAAATTAATAGAAATAAAAAGAAACCTATACAATTGTAAGTTCTATTCCAAGGTTATCAATAGCATTTCTAGATTTTTCTGTAATATTTTTATCTGTAATGATATAATCTACTTCATTTAAATCGCAAATTTTTCCAAATCCCTTTTTTCCAAATTTACTACTATCAGTTAATACAATCGTTTTTTGTGCTGCTTTAATCATAGAATTATTTAGATTGGCTTCTAATAGGTTAGATGTTGAACAGCCGTAGTTTTCATCTACGCCATCTACACCAATAAACAATTTAGAAAACGAAAGGTTTTTAAGGATTTCTTCTGCATAAGGTCCCACTACAGAACTAGAGTTAGGACGAACAACTCCACCAAGTTGAATAACTTCTACGTTTGCTTTTCCGCTTAATGCCAAAGCAACATTCATAGCAGAAGTGACAACTGTTAACTTTCCAGAAGTAACATTAATAGCATTAGCAAAATGCAGAACAGTAGTTCCAGAAGCAACTAGAATTGCATCATTAGGTTCTATTAATGTAGCTGCATATTTTCCTATTTCTTTTTTTTGTTCTGCATTAATAAGACTTTTTTCTGATACGTTAATATCCTGTGTATAGGGATTAGATTTATAAATTAATCCATGTGTTCTGTATATTAAATTCTTGTTTTCTAATGTTTTAAGGTCTTTTCTGATTGTGACAATAGACACATTTAATTTTTTCGTTAGATCAGAAACTTTTAACATATCATTTTTCTCTAATTCATTTAAAATGTAATTATGTCTTTGCGCCATTGTTTCTACATGTATCATGATAATTAACTTTTAAAGTATTTCAAATTTAAGAAACTTTTTATTTTTTATTGTTGTATTAAATACAATAAAAATGTTTCTTTTTGTTTTTAATTAATTATTTTTTATTATTTTTGATTACGAAACATATAATTATGGTAAGAAGTTTTTTATTAAATCAGGTAAAATTGTCAGAAGATTGGGATGTTGTTGTGATTGGAGGAGGAGCAACTGGTCTTGGGTGTGTAATGGATGCAGCAACTAGAGGGTATAAAACGCTTTTAGTTGAGCAAGCAGATTTTGCAAAAGGTACTTCGAGTAAGGCGACTAAATTATTACACGGAGGTGTAAGGTATATGGCGCAAGGAGATTTGAGCTTAGTAAAAGAAGCTTGTCATGAAAGAGGTCTTTTATTAAAAAATGCACCGCACCTTACAAGAAATACATCTTTTGTAATACCTAATTATACTTATTTCGATAATATATTATATACAGTTGGTCTTAAATTTTATGATTTCCTAGCAGGTAAATTAAGTTTAGGAAAATCTAGATACGTTAATTCAAAAAATACATTAGAAATGCTTCCTACTGTGAAACCAAATGGTTTAAAAGGAGGAGTTGTTTATCAGGATGGGCAATTTGATGATGCTAGATTAGCATTAAATGTTGCACAAACTGCTGTAGAAAATGGTGCTTGTGTCCTAAATTACACTAAAGTTGTTGGTTTACTTAAAGATGAAAATGGAAAAGTATCTGGAGTAAAAATTAAAACAATGGAGTCTGATGATGTAATTGAAGTTCATGCGAAAGTAGTGATTAATGCTACTGGTGTTTATGCTGATAATGTATTACAATTAGATAAACCAGGAGCTCCTCATATGGTAAAACCAAGTCAAGGAGTACATATTACAATTGATAGAAGCTTTTTACCAGGAGAAAATGCTTTAATGATTCCTAAAACAAGTGATGGACGTGTGTTATTTGCTGTTCCTTGGCACGATAAATTAATTTTAGGAACAACAGATACATTAAGAGATCATGCTGAATTAGAGCCAAGAGCTTTAGACGAAGAAATAGACTTCATTTTAACGACAGCTCAGCAATATCTTACAAAGAGACCAACCAAGGATGATGTATTAGCAATATTTGCTGGATTAAGACCTTTAGCTGCTCCTCAGGGAGAGGGAAAAAATACAAAAGAAATATCTCGTAGTCATAAAATTATTGTTTCTGATAGTGATTTGATAACAATTATTGGAGGAAAATGGACTACATTTAGAAGAATGGCTCAAGATACAATTGATAAAGTAATTGAGTTAAATAAACTTCCAAACAAGCCGTGTAAAACAGAAGAACTTCATATACATGGTTACGATGCTACTGTTGATCATAATGAAGATTTATATTTCTATGGCTCTGATAGAGCAGAAATATTAAAGTTAGAAAGTGAAAAACCAGAACTTGCAGAAAAGTTATTACCTCAGTACGAATATACTTATGCATGTGTTGTTTTTGCTGTACGTAAAGAAATGGCATTAAAGTTAGAAGATGTTTTAGCAAGACGTATTAGATTATTGTTACTCGATGCACACGGAGCTGTTGCAGTTGCAGAAAAAGTTGCTACTGTAATGGCGAAGGAGTTGGGTAAAGATGAATCTTGGATTAATCAAGAAGTCGCTGATTTTAAAGAGTTAGCTAAGATTTATCAATTTTAATATAAGAATCTCTACTATCTCAAAATTTAATTATTATTCTCATTTAAAACCACAAAATGGAAACACAAGAAAAATTTATCCTTGCATTGGATCAAGGAACAACAAGTTCTAGAGCGATAATTTATAATCATGATGGAGAAATTGTAGCAGTTTCTCAAAAGGATTTTGAACAGATATTCCCTAAACCAGGTTGGGTTGAGCACGATCCGAATGAAATTTGGTCTACACAATCATCAGTTGCAGCAGAGTCTGTTGCTAAATCTGATTTAAATGGGACAAATATCGCAGCGATAGGAATTACTAATCAAAGAGAGACAACAATTGTATGGGATAGAGAAACAGGTAATCCTATTTATAATGCTATTGTTTGGCAAGATAGAAGAACTTCTAAATATTGTGATTCTTTAAAAGAAGAAGGGTATACAGATAAAATTTTAGAAAAAACAGGTCTTGTTATTGATTCTTATTTCTGTGCTACTAAAATAAAATGGATTTTAGATAATGTAGAAGGGGCAAGAGAAAAAGCTGAAGCAGGAAAACTTTGTTTTGGTACCGTAGATAGTTGGCTTGTATGGAAATTTACAAGAGGAAAAATGCACATTACAGATGTTTCAAATGCTTCGAGAACATTAATTTTTAACATCAATACAATGGAATGGGATGAGGAATTATTAGAGTTATTCCAAATTCCAAAATCTATGTTACCAGAGGTTAAAGAAAGTAGTGAAATCTACGGAGAAACTTCAACAACATTATTTTCAACTAAAATTCCAATTGCAGGTATTGCAGGGGATCAACAAGCTGCACTTTTTGGTCAGATGTGTGTTGAAGAAGGAATGGCTAAAAATACATATGGTACAGGTTGTTTTTTATTGATGAATATTGGAGATAAACCAGTTTTTTCTAAAAATAACTTATTAACTACTGTTGGATGGAAAATTAATGGAAAAACAACTTATGCGTTAGAAGGATCAGTATTTGTTGGTGGAGCTGTTATTCAATGGTTAAGAGATGGTTTGAAAATAATTTCTTCTGCACCAGAAAGTGAAGAATTATCAGCTTCTGTAGAAGATAACGGAGGTATTTATTTTGTGCCTGCATTAACAGGGTTAGGTGCACCATATTGGGATCAATATGCACGCGGAGCAATTTTCGGAATTACGCGTGGTACAACAAAAGCTCATATAGCTAAAGCGGCTATTCAAGGAATAGCATTTCAGGTAAACGATTTAATTAAGAGTATGGAATCTGACATCAATGCAGAGATTAAAGAATTAAGAGTTGATGGAGGTGCTTGTGCTAATAATGTTTTAATGCAATTTCAGTCAGATTTAATTCAAAATGATGTAATTCGTCCAAAAGTTTTAGAAACAACATCTTTAGGAGCAGCTTATTTAGCGGGGTTAGCAGTAGGTTACTGGAAAGATATTGAAGAAATAAAAGTTCAATGGAAAGAAGATAGAAAATTCTCTAATGAAATGAAAGATGAAAAAAGAGAAGATTTATTAAAATTCTGGAAAAAAGCTGTTTCGAGAACACAAAATTGGATCGAAGATTAATATATAAGCCACAAAAAAATATACATTATGAATGAATTTACAGCTGAATTAATAGGAACTGCTGTTCTTATATTATTAGGAGGAGGAGTGTGTTCAAACGTTTCACTAAAAAAATCGTTAGGAAATGGTTCTGGTTGGATTGTTATAACTACAGGTTGGGCATTAGCGGTTTTTGCTGGTGTTGTAATTGCAGGACCAGTGAGTGGTGCTCATTTAAATCCTGCTGTTACAGTAGGTTTAGCACTCGCAAATAAATTTGATTGGGCAAATGTACCCATGTTTGTATTGGCGCAATTATTAGGAGCTATGATAGGAGCTTTCTTAAATTGGGCAATGTATAAAGATCATTTTGATGCAACGTCAGATGATCCAGGAGCTCAGTTGGGAGTTTTCTCAACAGGAGCAGTAATTCCGAATGCTTTTAGAAATGTATTATCGGAAGTTTTAGGAACGTTTGTTTTAGTATTCTGTGTATTTTATTTCGCTGGTGCTTCTGGTACAGCTGGTACAGAAGAAGTGAAAATTGGTTTAGGTTCTGTAGGTGCTTTACCTGTTGCTTTTATTGTTTGGTCTATAGGATTGTCTTTAGGAGGAACAACTGGTTATGCTATAAACCCTGCGCGTGATTTTGGACCAAGAATTATGCATACTATTTTACCAATGAAAGGGAAAGGAAGTAGTAATTGGGGTTATGCTTGGGTGCCAATTGTAGGACCACTTTTAGGAGCTGTAATTGCAGCACTATTATTTAATTTTCTTTCAAATTAAACCAAAAGTAAAACACGCAATTATTATGAGAATCGATTTTAAAACAATTATAGTTTCTAGTGCGGTACTTCTAGGTTGTTCATTTGTTTCTGCGCAAGAAGTACAAGAAGAATCGGATAGTATTTCGATGTCTTTAAATGATGAATTTCAACAAGAAATAACGCCTTTTTATCTTCATGGACAAATTAAATCTATGCATCTATGGAGAGGTTTAGCAGTTACAAACTCTGCTGTTATGGCAGTAGACGCAGGTGTGTCAACAAATGACGGTAAATTAAAAGCTGGTATTTGGGGAGGTTACGGAACGAATGGTGTTTACCGAGAGTTTGATTATTATGTAATGTATTCGCCTGTAAAGAATTTAACATTTGCACTTTGGGATATCTACAATTATTCTACTAATGCAACTTGGAATAATTCTGATTTCTTTGAATATGATGCAAATAAAACAGGGCACTTTTTAGATTTATCCGTTGCTTATACAATTTCAGATAAAATTCCTTTAAAATTATATTGGTCTACAGTTATACAAGGACGTGATAGAGGTGTTAATAATGAGAAGAATCTTTATTCATCTTATGTTGAAGCATCTTATCCGGTTGTTAAAAATAAAGCCATTAATTTAGATCTTGTTGTTGGAGGTGCTTTTGCACTTTCTCCAGAAGAGGAAGATAAAGGTAGAAACTTTTATGGACCAAAATCTGGTTTAGCAAATGTTGGTTTTATTATGGGTAGAACGTTGCATTTAGGACGATATGAATTACCAATTAGTGCAACAGCAACTTGGAGTCCAATTAATAATTCAGGTAACATTCAGTTAGCGTTTAATATATTTTAAAACATGAATAATTTAACAGATATAAATGGAACAATAAAGCTTAACAATGGGGTAGATATGCCTTATTTTGGTTTAGGTGTTTATAAAACAAATAACGGAGAAGAGTTAAATAATGCTATTCATACGGCTGTTGAAAATGGTTATAGATTAATTGATACAGCATCTTATTATAATAACGAAGATGGAGTAGGTAAAGCAATAAAGTCTTTGGATATTGATCGATCGGAATTGTTTATCACAACTAAAGTTTGGATTGAAGATTGTGGATATGATAAAACCTTAAAAGCGTTTGAGAAATCACTTAAAAATCTTAATTTAGATTATATAGATTTGTATTTAATTCATTGGCCGGTTCCAGAATTATATTTAGAATCTTGGAAAGCTTTCGAAGAATTGTATAAGAATGGTTTAGTGAAATCGATTGGAATTTCTAATGGTTTACAACATCATATTGATGAAATTAAAAACATAGGAGAAATTCCTCCAATGGTTTTACAAAATGAATTTCATCCAAGGTTAATTCAGCAAGATTTAGTAGATTTTTGTAAAACTGAAAATATTGCTTACCAAGCGTGGTCACCATTAATGCGTGGTAGAATTTTGGATAATGAATTATTGCTTAATATATCTAAGAAATATAACAAGAATCCGGCTCAAATTATATTAAGATGGGATTTACAAAAAGGAGTTACTACAATTCCAAAGAGTGTAAATTCTTCAAGAATTATAGAAAATGCTACTATTTTTGATTTCGAGTTATCAGATGATGATATTAAACAAATAGATTCTCTTGATAATGATGAAAGAACTGGAGCGCATCCAGATCATTTTCTAGAACATTTTGCTAAAAAATAATCTTACATAATTAAAAAAGTCTTGCTTATAAGCAAGACTTTTTTAATTATTATAATTTGTCCTTTTGTATTGGTCGAATTAAACCTTCTTGGCTTACGCTGCAAATTAATTCACCGGAACGGTTAAAAAGATTTCCTCTTGTAAAACCTCTGGTATCTTTAGCACTTGGAGATTCGTTACTTACTAAAATCCAATCCTGCAAATTAGGTGTTCTGTGGAACCACAAAGAATGATCTAAACTAGCCATTTGGGTATTTCCGAAATTAGCTTTAGATGCATGAGGTTTTATAGCAGTTGATAATAAATTATAATCAGAACTATAAGCTATCAACTGATGAATAACAGGTAATGGTAAATTGTCTGGAACGTCATGAAAAGTTAACCATACATTACTAAAATTATCATAATCCTTTTTCTCGAATGGGTTAATAAACTCTATTGGTTTAAAATCTAATGGACGTTCTGCTAAAACAAATCTCATGATAGATTTTGGAAGAATAGTACCAAATTGTTCTGCAATATCATTCCAACTCATTAATTCTTCTGGTTGTTTTACAATAGGCATTTCTTCTTGATGTTCGTAGCCTTCTTGTTTAGTTTGAAATGAACATGTCATTACGAAAATAGCTTCGTTTTCTTGTTTAGCTGTAACCACTCGTGTGCTAAAACTTCCGCCATCTCTTAAATTATCTACTTCGTAATAAATTGGAATTTCTAAATTACCAGGTAAAATAAAATATGAGTGAAGAGAATGGCATAAACGATCGGCAGGAACAGTTTGATAAGCAGCATATAATGCTTGACTTACAACTTGTCCTCCAAATACGTTTGGACTTCCCATGAAAGAACTTTTACCTTCGAATAAATTTTCTTCTAATTTTTTAAGAGAAATTAATTCGATTAGTTCTTGAGTTGTTTTCATTGTATTATATTAAAATTTTAAATTATTTAAACGATCTACATTTTCTTTTAATGCAGTTTTGTATTCAGATTTCATACGAGTAATTAATTCGCATACAGTTGGAATGTCTTTTATGCCAGAAACACCATGACCAGCAGACCATATATCTTTCCAAGCTTTATGTCCATCACTACCAATTAACTTAGAGAAATCCTCTTCTTTTTTCTCGTTTAAATCAATACCAGAATGAATAATACTAGGTTTTAAAAAATTAGCATTAACACCAGAAATTCCATCCGTATATAAGACATCTTCAAAAGTAGAGTCTACAATCATTTGTTTATAATCCTGTTCTGCATTTCCTTCTTTAGTTGCTATAAAACGAGTTCCAATGTAAGCAAAATCAGCACTCATAGTTTCAGCAGCCAAAATATCACTTCCTGTATTCATAGCACCAGCTAAAATAAGGCATCCATTGTAAAAAGAGCGAATATCATCAATTAAAGCAAAAGGACTAGCTGTTCCTGCATGTCCTCCAGCACCATTAGCAACTGCTATTATTCCGTCAACACCGGCTTCCGCAGCTTTTTCAGCATGTCTTTTTTTTATTACATCATGAAAAACCAATCCACCGTAACTATGTACAGCATCTACCAATTCTTTTACTGCTCCAAGTGAAGTAATAATTAATGGTACTTTATATTTTGCACAAAGAGCTAAATCTGTTTCTAATCGAGTATTGGTTTTATTAACGATTAAATTTACACCGAAAGGTGCTGGTTTTTTTCCTGTTTCTTCTTCGAAATTTTTTAACTGAGAAGTAATGTCAATTAGCATTTGTTCAAAATTTTCTGCAGTTCTTCCATTAAGTGAAGGAAAAGTTCCGCAAACACCATTTTTACATGCTTCAACTACTAATTCTGTTCTAGAAACTAAAAACATAGGAGAAGTTATTAAAGGTAAATCTAAACTGTTTTTAAATTCTTGTATCGTCATTTTTTATTTTTTTTAATCTAATTATTGGATATGGTAGAAATAAAGATAATAAAAAATATTATTGCTCTTAGGTTTTATTAATTTCTTGTAGAATATCTATCTTGGATATGTTATTATTAAATAACTATTGTTGTTAAAATTTTTATTCATAGTTTTCTTAAAGGGTTGTTTTGTAGTTAATTAAGTCTAAGTGTTTATTTTTTAAAGTTTTAAGTTGTTATTTTTCTTGTCTCTTTTTTAAAAAAATGGTTAATTTGTGATTAACTATTTAAATTACGAAGAGTGAAAAAAGAATTACTTCTTATATGCTTTACCATTTTTACGATAACAGTAAATTCCCAAGTAGGTATTAATACAAATGATCCTAAATCTACGCTTGATGTTAGTGCTAAACGAAATTTAGCAGGAACTGTTAATGATAACACGCAAAATTATGGTGTAAAACTTCCAACAATTTCTAGATTAGAACTTTCTCAAAATACTGCGGTTTACGGAATTAATCAAAAAGGTTCCATGGTTTATATTAATGATGTTTCTGGAGGTACGGCAGTTGGTCAGTTGGTAAATGTAACAACTATTGGTTATTACTATTTTGATGGAAGTGTATGGAAAAAAGTACAGTCTAGAATGAACAATACAGTGAGTGTTTCAACATTAATAGATCCTAATATTTTAGGATATGTGCCAAGTACTACAGCTACAGCTGCTGCTGCTGGTGTGCCTACAATTACTGGAACAACTGTTACTAAAACAGGTAGTACAACTTATCCAGAAAACGGACACTCTTATGCTGCATATATTGCAGGAAGAGTAATTACGTGGTACGAGGCTTATAATGCTGCAAGATCATTAGGTGGTTATTTAGGTACATTTACTACAGATGCGGAATGGATACATGTTGATAGGAATTTATTAAATACATCTACGCAATATAATAACTATTCTGGATGGATAGGTTTTGCTAAGTTTAATTGGAATGCTGGAGCTGCTTTGGTTCCAAATCCTGAAATGAAATGGATAACAGGAGAACAGCCAAATCATGATTACAGTGCTGGAGGTGTTACAGCTATTAGAAAATCTAACTGGTTTAGATCTGGAGAACCAAATAATAGTGGAGGTACTGAAGGATTTGTTCATTTTTATAGATCAACTTCTAATAATACAGTAACTTCTAGTGGACACACTTCTACTCATCCATGGAATGATGTACAAGCAAACAATACGGGAGAAGCTGTGAGAGGATTTATAGTCGAATTCCAACAATAAAAATTAAAAAAATAATGAAACGATTATATATTATTTTAAATCTACTTATATCTAGTTTGTTGTTGTCTCAAATGGGGATTAATACAAATACACCTACTTCTATTTTAGATGTGAGTGTTGCTAGAGATGCTTCAGGAAATATACTTGATAATAATAGACCATATGGCTTCCAAGCGCCAAGGCTTACTTTAACGGAGTTAAGTAATGTTACTGCTACATATGGAGCAGATCAACTAGGAGCATTAGTTTATATTACAGATGCTTCAGGGACTGCAGCAACTGGACAAAGAATAAATATTGTAGATGAAGGTTATTATTATTTTGATGGAAGTGTATGGAAAAATATGATTTTATCTGTTAATAATATAGTAAGTATATCTTCTATAGTAGACCCGAATATCTTAGGTTATGTGCCAAGTGCAACAGCTAATGCAACGACAGCGGGTGTACCTACAATTAGTGGGGCTACTGTTACTAAATTAGGATCTGTTGTGTACAATGAAAATGGACACTCTTATGCTGCTTATATTGCAGATAGAATAATTACATGGTATGAGGCTTACAATGCTGCAAAAAGTTTAGGTGGATATTTGGTAACTTTTACTTCAGATGCTGAATGGCAGTTTGTTGAAACAAATTTGATAACGCCTCGTACGGAATTTAACACATACGATGGATGGATAGGTTTTGCGAAGTACAGTTGGTTTGCTGGTGCAGCATTAGTTCCAGATCCAGAAATGAAATGGATAACTGGAGAGCAACCAAATCATGATTATTCAGAAGGAGCAAGCTCTGCTGTAAGAAAGTCGAACTGGTTTGCTACAAATGAACCAAATAATAGTAGTAGTACAGAAGGATTTGTACACTTTTATAGAGGTTCTATTGGTAATACAAGGGTTTATAATGGATATACTTCTACGCATCCTTGGAATGATGTTCAGGCAAATAATACTGGACAAGCAATTAGAGGATTTGTAGTAGAATTTCAGCAGTAATATTTTAAAAATTAAAAGACAATGAAACATATATATATACTGTTTAATTTATGCTTATCTACTTTAGTTTTATCACAAGTAGGGATTAATACACAAACACCTAAAGTGTCATTAGATATTGATGTAAGAAGAGTATCAGGTGGTTTGGATAATACGCAATTATTAGGTTTTCAACCTCCAAGATTAACTTTACAAGAATTATCCAATAATACATTTGTTTATGGTGTTAATCAAAAAGGAGCAATCATTTATATAACTGGTGTTGCTGGAGGAACAGCAACTGGACCAAGAGTTAATATTAACGAAGAAGGTATTTATTATTTTGATGGAACGGTTTGGAAAAAAATGATGAGTTCTCAAAGTAATCAAATAAATATATCATCTATTGTAGACCCTAATATTTTGGGTTATATACCAAGTTCAACAGCTACTGCTACTACTGCTGCGGTTCCTGCTATATCAGGTGTAACAATAACTAAGGTTGGTACTGGGACTTTTTCAGGTAATGGACATACTTATGCTATTTATCAAACTAGTGGGAATGTAACTTGGTATCAGGCTTATTATGCTGCAAAAAGTTTAGGAGGTTATTTGGCAACCTTTACAACAGATGCAGAATGGCAATATGTTGAAGGCTTAATAACACCATTAACAGTTTTTGATACGAATGGTGGATGGATAGGTTTTGCAAAATATAGTTGGAATGCAGGAACTGCTTTGGTGCCAAATCCAGAAATGAAATGGATAACAGGAGAGCAGCCAAATCATAATTATGCAGCTCAAGGGACATCATCGGTAGCTAAATTAAATTGGTTTGCTACAAATGAACCAAATAATAGTAATGGTACGGAAGGATTTGTTCATTTTTATCATAAAAATAGTAATCAAACTATAACAAGAGGAGGTTATACTTCGACACATCCTTGGAATGATATTCCAGCTGCGGGAAGTTCTTCAAACCCAATTAGAGGTTTCATTGTAGAATTTCAACAGTAATAGTTTGTTAAATACAATATTTTAAAACTTAAAAAATTCTTTAGCAAAATTTGCTAAAGGATTTTTTTTATAAAAAGAATATCCTTCACAATTTCTAAATGTAGATGCAAAACCTTTGATGTATCTTTGCACGTAATAAAAATAAAGAAATTGGAATTAAAAGAGCATTTAAGACGTAATATTAAATTAGCATTACCAGTAATGATTACTCAAATGGGACAAATCTCAGTAAACATTATTGATAATATTATGGTCGGTGGACTTGGAGGAAAATATGATAATATAGAAGATGAGGTGTTAGGGAAAACATCCTTAGCTGCTGCGTCTTTAGGTAACTCATTATTTTTTGCAATTTTAGTATTTGCTTTCGGATTTAGCTTTGCACTTTCTCCATTGATTGCTGCAGAAGATTCTAAAGGAGATAAAAAAATGGCAGGAGCATACTTTTCTCATAGTTTGGTATTAAATGTAACATTATCGGTGTGTTTATTTTTATTAATAACATTTCTAAAGCCATTAATGTTTTATATGGGACAACCAGCAGATGTTGTAGAGAAGTGTATTCCTTATCTTACGATAATGACTTTCTCTATGATTCCATTAATGATTTTTCAAACATTTCGTCAGTTATCAGAAGGCTTATCATTAACAATTCCAGTAACAATAGCAACAGTTTTAAGTAATGTTGTTAATATCGTATTAAATTATGGTTGGGTTTATGGAAATTGGGGATTCCCTCGTTTAGAAGTTGCTGGTGCTGCTTGGGGAACTTTTGTTGCAAGATTAGTTATGATGATTTTCTTGTTAATTGTTCTATTAAACTTTAAGAAAACTAAATCAGTATTAAAAGAAGCGAGTTTTAAAGTAGCTGATTTTCAAAAGATAATTTTCAAAAGAATAGCTTCAATTGGTATTCCAACTGCACTAACATCTTTTTTTGAAATGAGTGCATTTTCTTTAGCGGCATTCGTATGTGGTTATACATTTACAAATTCAATTGCAGATCAAGAATTAGCGAAAATAAATTTAGCTGCTCATCAGATTGCAATAAATTTAGCTTCAACAACCTTTATGATGTGTACTGGGATTGGTGTTGCTGCAACGGTTCGTATCGGTAATCAATTAGGATTAAAAGATTATAAAACTCTAAGAGAGGCAGGGTGGTCATGTATTATGATGGTACTTACTTTTATGATATTTTGTGGAATACTGTTTATTGCTTTTCGTTATCAATTACCAACAATCTATCTAGATAATATGGATGTAATTAATCTTTCTGCTCAGTTATTAATTATAGCTTCATTGTTTCAGATGTCAGATGGAATACAGTTGGTTTTATTGGGAGCATTAAGAGGAATGATGGATGTTAAAATTCCTTCAATCCTAACTTTTGTGTCTTATTGGTTGATTGCTATTCCTATAGGTGTTACCTTAGCAATAGTTTTCGAAATGCGTGCTTTTGGAATGTGGATTGGTTTAGGTATAGGTTTAACAGCATCTGCAGTATTTTTAATGATTCGATACAATAGACAAACGAATAAATTGATTAGAGATAATCCTAATGCAAAAATAATTTTAGAAGATAAATTAAAAAATATATAAAATGGAATTACCAAAATTTTTAGTTGCAGATAACTCTGCGTTTCCAGATAAAATCTTTATTTTACACACAGAGTATCCTCGTTTTTTATTAGATGTAGAAAATGATGATGTAGAATGGTTTGATGATATTTCAGAAGAAGAGGATAATGAAGAGTTTGATACAGAGGTGGCAAATTTAATTGAAGAGGCTCTTGATTTCTATGATGCAGAGATGGCTTCTTTAGATGAAGATGAAGAAGAATAAAAAAAGAAATAAAGGAATAGTGTAATTTTTACACTATTTTTTTTGTCTACTTGTTTTAGAAAGTATTTTTTACTATTTTGCATTATAAATTTATTCAAAGCCATGGAAATAAAAAGACTATTTGATTTTCTTCAAAATCAATTCGAAAATAATCCAAGAGAAGATTCATTAGTAACCAAAGTAAATGGGGTTTGGGTAAAAACTTCTACACAAGAATATTACGGAAAAGCAAATGCGTTTAGTAGAGGTTTATTACAATTAGGAATAAAACCAGAAGATAAAATAGCAATTGTTACTTCTAATAATCGTACAGAATGGAATATTTGTGATATAGGTATTCAACAAGTAGGAGCAATTAGTGTTCCTCTTTATCCAACTTTATCTGAAAGTGATTTTGAATTTATTTTAAATGATGCTGAGTGTAAGTTTATTTTTGTTTCTGATAAAGAATTATATCATACTGTAAATTCAGTAAAAGCAAAAGTACCATCTTTAGTAGGAATTTATAGTTTTGATGAAATAGTTGGTGTTCCTAATTACAATGAGATAAAGGATTTAGGTGAAGATATTTCAACCCAACACGAAGTAGATAGTATAAAAAAGTTGGTTAAACCTTCAGATGTAGCTACAATTATATATACTTCAGGAACAACAGGTCGTCCAAAAGGAGTTCTTTTAACTCACGAAAATATAGTTTCAGATGTTATTATGTCAAAAGAGCGTGTTCCAGAAGATTTAGCGAATGGAATAGCTTTAAGCTTCTTACCTATTAATCACGTATTCGAGAGAATGTTAATTTATCTATACCAATACATGGGGATAGGTATTTGGTATGCAGAAAGTATAGATAAATTAGGTGAAAACATGAAAGAGGTAAAGCCTCATGTAATGACGGTTGTACCAAGATTGGTTGAAAAAGTTTACGATAAAATATACAATACAGGAGCGTCTGCGGGTGGTTTAAAAACAAAAATATTTATGTGGGCTCTAAATCTTGTAGAAGATTATAACCCATACGAATCGAAAGGATTTTTATTTGATATACAACATTCGATTGCTAAAAAATTAGTTTTTAGTAAATGGAAAGAAGGAGTTGGAGGTAACTTAGTTTGTATGGTTTCTGGTTCAGCGCCATTAGCACCAAGATTAAATCATATATTTTGGGGAGCTGGTATTCCAATTTTAGAAGGTTATGGATTAACAGAAACTTCTCCTGTTATTTCTGTAAATGCTATGAAAAAAGGAATGTTTGGAATAGGTACAGTTGGTGCTCCGTTAAATGGAGTAGAAGTTAAAATTGCCGAAGACGGAGAAATTCTTGTTAAGGGACCAAATATTACGCAAGGATATTACAATGATCCAGAAAAAACAGCAGAAGCTTTTACGCCTGACGGTTATTTTAGAACGGGTGATATAGGAGTAATTGAAAAAGGATTACTTAAAATTACAGATCGTAAAAAAGAAATGTTTAAAACATCTGGAGGAAAATATATTGCTCCTCAGATTATTGAAAATAAATTTAAACAATCTCGATTTATAGAACAAATAATGGTTGTAGGAGAAGGTGAAAAAATGCCTTGTGTAATTATTCAACCAAATTTTCAGACGTTAAAAGATTATTTAAAAATTAAAAACATAGCAGTTCCTTTAACGAATGAAGAGTTAATAGAAAATTCTGCTATTTTAGATTTAATTCAAAGAGAAATAGAAAAAATGAACCAAGGTCTTGGACATTGGGAGCAAATAAAGAAATTTGAATTAACACCTGAAGAATGGACAATAGATGGAGGTTTATTAACGCCAACTTTAAAATTAAAACGAAAAAATGTTTTGGCTAAATACCAAGATCTCTATAAGAAATTATATAATAAAGTTTAAAAAAAAATGCTGTCTTCGGATGGCATTTTTTTTTGAACTGATATACATTGCTTTCAGAATATATGAGTAATTTTAAATATAATAATTAAAAAATGTTAGAAAACTTAAGTTTAAATAAAGCTTTCATAGAAGACTTAGATTCTATTTGGGATATTTTGCAACAAGCTATACAAAAAAGAAAAGAAGAAGGTAGTGATCAGTGGCAAGATGGATATCCAAATCCAGATGTCATTAAAGATGATATTTACAATGGTTTTGCATATGTTGTAAAGCAAAATAATTCTGATATAATTGCTTACGTAGCTATTAGTGATAAAGAAGAAATTGCTTATAATGATTTGGTTGGAGAATGGATCACAGACAGTCAATACATAGCAATACACCGATTAGCAGTTTCTCAAGAAATTAAAATAAAAGGCTTAGGAACTTGGATTATGTTAGAAGCTGAAAAAGTAGCATTATCTAAGAATATTAAAAGTATAAGAGTTGATACAAATTTTGATAATGTAGGAATGTTACGTGTTTTTGAAAAGTTAGATTATCATTACTGCGGAGAAGTTCTTTACAGAGGGGGTATGAGAAAAGCATTTGAAAAAATATTATTAGTTAATCCATAAAAAACATACTAATTATTTGTTGAAAATATAAATGTATGTAATCTACCCCTAAAAAAATAGGGGTAAAATTTATTTTTTATTCTTTTTTTTATATTTTTGAATAAAAAACAAAAACTTATGAAAGTTGGATTGAAATGGAAAGTTTCATTTGCCATTATTGCAATTGTAGCTATTGCTGGCTTATTTTGGAAACCCGTAACAGATTTACCTCACACTGGCGAATTTTTAGGAGAAGATAATATTGTAAATTCCGATGTAGCATGGATTTTAGCTGCTGCAGGATTAGTATTGTTAATGACACCAGGATTATCATTTTTTTATGGAGGAATGGTAGGAAAGAAAAATGTTATTTCAACTATGTTGCAAAGCTTTATAGCGTTGGGCGTTATTTCTATTTTATGGGTTGTCGTTGGTTTTTCTCTTTCTTTTGGGAAATCTATCGGAATTACAATCAATGGTGAGCACTATGGTTTAATAGGAAATCCGTTTTCATATCCATTTTTTAACCATGTCGGAGCATTTCCACATAAAGACATGGCATCAACAATTCCTTTTGTTTTATTTGCCTTATTTCAAATGAAATTTGCTGTTATCACTCCAGCCTTGGTTACAGGATCATTTGCAGAACGTGTACGATTTATATCTTACTTATTATTTATGGTTCTGTTTAGTTTGTTAATCTACACACCACTTTGTCATATGGTTTGGCATCCAGAAGGTTTACTAAATAAATATTTCGGAATAAAAGATTTTGCAGGTGGAACTGTTGTTCATATGAGTGCAGGTTTTGCTGCATTAGCAGGAGCTATTGTTATAGGAAAAAGAAAAAACAGAGAACATAAACCAGCTAATATTCCATTTGTTTTATTAGGAACAGGAATGCTTTGGTTTGGATGGTTTGGTTTTAATGCAGGTTCAGCTTTAGGAGCAAATTCTACTGCTGCATTAGCATTTGGAACAACTACAATAGCATCGGCATCAGCAATGATAACATGGATATTTTTTGACCGATTAAATGGTAGAAATGTTTCTGCAATGGGAGCTTGTATTGGTGCTGTTGTTGGTTTAGTAGCAATAACACCTGCCTGTGGATTTGTTACAATACCAGAAAGTTTATTCATTGGTTTCATAACTGCAATTGTTTCTAATTCTTTATTATACTGGAAAGTCTTGAAAAAAGTAGATGATACTTTAGATGTTTTTGCTTGTCATGGAGTAGGAGGAATAATGGGGATGATTTTGACAGCGATTTTTGCACACGGAGAAAATGCTAGTTTATTACATGGAGGAATTGGAGTGTTTACTCACCACATGATCGCATTATTATTCGTTTCAATTTTTACATTTTTTGGTGCAATTTTATTATTTTATTTAACAAATAAAATGATTCATTTGCGCGTAGGAGATAGAGCAGAGTTTGAAGGTTTAGATATTTCTCAGCATGGAGAAAGTTTCTAAGTCTTTCATAATAATGCAATTTTTGATGTTTTTTATTTGACTAAAAAATCCGTTTCATTTTTTTGAAACGGATTTTTCTATTATTATGATTTTAATTCCCAGTCTATGGCAAAAACAGCTTGTAAGGCTGCGGTTTCTGTTCTAAATCTTTGTTGACCTAAACTTATTCCTTGATAGTTTTCTTTTTCAGCATTTAAAATTTCATCACGAGAGAAATCTCCTTCTGGTCCAATTAAAATAAGAATTTTATTTGGCTCATTCTCTAAAATAGATTTTAATGGAGTTTTCACTATGTCATCTTCGCAATGAGCAATGCATTTTGTGAAATTTTCAAAATCTTGCTTAATAAAATCATTAAACTTCGTTAAATCATTCACCTTTGGTAAATAAGCTTTCAAAGATTGTTTTGTAGCTGCTTGAATAATTTTTTCTATGCGCTCAATTTTTATATTTTTTCGTTCAGAATGAAAAGTTTGTAAAAAAGTAATTTCATCAATTCCAATTTCCGTCGCTTTTTCTAAGAAAAACTCTAAACGTTCCATTGTCTTTGTTGGGGCAATAGCAACATGTAGATAATAATTTTTCTTTTCAAAATCAGTTTTTAATTCAATAATATTTCCTTCAACAACTTTTTTAGAAATAGAATTAATTTCAACTCTTGCAAGTTTACCTTTCCCGTCTGTTACATGAACTATGTCGCCTTCTTGTCCACGTAAAACTTTTGCAAAATGATGACTTTCTTCTTCATTCAAGATAGCGTGATCGTCATATATCTTTCCAAAAAATAATTTCATTAAATATGGTATTTAGCTATAGATTTTGCTGTGTTTTCTGTAAATATTTTATGTTCGTATTTTAATGTGCCAACCATTGCAATCATAGCTGCATTGTCTGTTGTATATGCAAATTTTGGAATAAAAGTTTTCCAACCGTAAGTAGTTTCTCCATCTTTTAATCGTTGACGAATTTCCGAATTTGCAGAAACTCCCCCAGCAATTGCAATTTGGTTAATACCAGTTTCTTCGGTTGCTTTCTTTACTTTATCCATTAAAATATTAACAATAGAATGCTGAATAGAAGCACATAAATCATCAATATTTTCTTCAATAAAATTAGGGTTATTCTTAACTTCTTTTTGAATAAAATATAAAATAGAAGTTTTGAAACCACTAAAACTAAAGTTTAATCCATCTACTTTTGGTTTAGCAAAAGTAAATTTTTTAGGGTCTCCAATTTTAGATTTCTGATCTATAATTGGTCCAGCAGGATAAGGTAAATTTAATATTTTACCAGCTTTATCAAATGCTTCACCAGCTGCGTCATCTATTGTTTCTCCTAAAATCTCCATATCAAAATAATTATTTATTTTGACAATTTGTGTATGCCCACCACTAACAGTTAAACATAAGAATGGAAAAGTTGGTTTTTCGTCGTTCGCATCTTCAATAAAATTAGCTAAAATATGCGCTTGCATATGGTTAACTTCAATTAAAGGAATTTCCAATGATTGACTAAAAGATTTTGCAAAACTACCACCAACTAATAATGATCCCATTAATCCTGGGCCTCTTGTGTAAGCAATTGCTTTTAAATCTTTCTTTGTAATATTTGCCTGTTTTAAAGCTTGATCCACTACTGGAACAATATTTTGTTGATGTGCTCTTGAAGCTAATTCGGGTACTACGCCACCATATATTTCATGAATCTTTTGGCTAGCAACAACATTAGATAAGATTTTATTTCCATCAATTATTGCAGCTCCTGTATCATCGCAAGAAGATTCTATGGCTAAAATGTAGTTTTTAACGCTCATAATACCTTGTAGAATAAAATTTATAATTATTTTTACGCTACAAATATCGTAAATTTAAACCATTGAAAGTAGTCAGACGAATAGGAAGATTTTTATTGCCATTATTTATACTTGTTTTAACACTAGTTTTGACAGTAATGATTGCTATACAAATACCTGCAGTACAGACAAAAATAGCTCATTTTGCTTTAGAAAAATTAAACAAGTCCTTAAATACAAAAATTAGTGTCGATTCTGTTGATATAGATTTTTTTGGTAAAATACATTTTTATGGAGTAAAGATAAAAGATCATCATAATTATGATTTTATGAAATCTAAGTCTTTAGTTACTACGATAGATTTGTGGACACTATTACCAGGTATTAATAAAAACCATATCGATCTTAGTGAAGTAAAACTAGTTCAGCCAGAAATTCGTGTTATTACATACAAAGGCGATTCTATTGCAAATTTTATAAGATTTGTAAATAATTTTAGTTCTGATAAGCCAAAAGATCCAAACAAGATATTTAAGCTAGATGGTAACTTTATTTTAGAAGATGGAAAGGTTTCTATTGTAAATCAAAATTCAGGAAATATTTGGTTAGATACAGAAAAACTTAATATGTCTGTTAAAGATTTTAAGCTTGTTGATTCTGATATAACAGCAAAAATGGAGCGTTTTAATTTTGTTGGTAAAAGACACAATGAAATTTATAATGTTCACGATTTTACTGGAAAAGTACATTATTCATCAAAAGAAATTAGAGTAAACAATCTTAAGTTAGAAACAGATACATCGCTCTTAGATGGAGATTTAGTTTTAAGTTATGATGATCCAGCTGATATGTCTCATTTTGAAGATAAAGTAAGATGGGATGTTGTATTTAATAGAGGTTCTAAAATTAATTTTAAAGAAATTAGATATTTCACAGAACAATTCGATAAAAACTCATCTGTAGATGTTTATGGAAAAGTAAATGGGACACTAAATAATTTAACTTTTTCTGACTTCGAATTAAAAGGTGAAGATAATTATATAGGAGCAAACCGTCTACAGTTACAAAATGTTTTACATGGCGATTTATTAAGTTTCTCTACAAGAAATGTAAAGCTGAATACATCGTACCAAAAGGTGACAAAATTACTTCCGAAATTTATTTCAACTAAAATTCCAGCAATGTTGAATCGTTTTGGTAATTTAAATTACCGAGGAGACTTATCATTAAATACAAACGAAATTTTAGCAAATGGTTATGCAATTTCTGGTTTAGGAGATGCTGATATAAAAGCTCAAATTAGAAATTATAAAAATCCTAAAAACTTAATTTATAAAGGAACATTAGATGCTAAGAATTTAAATTTACGTCAATTAACAGAAGTTAAAGATTTAGGTTATGTAAGTGGTAAATTTAGATTTGATGGTAAAGGAACAGACCTAAAATACATGAATCTAGATTTAGATGGAAGTCTTCGTTATTTAGATTTAATGGGAAAACGATACCAAAATATTACAGTTGATGGTTTAGTTAAAAATTATCAATTTAATGGATTATTTGATATTAAAGATCCTAATTTAAGTGCTAAATTAAATGGTAAAATTAATTTTAGTGGTAAACCTTACGATTTTGATTTTACATCTAATATTCGACAAATTAATTTGGATTATTTAGGATTAACAAAAAATCTAGGAGCTATTGTAAGAGGAGATGTTGTAGGTAAATTTCAGTTAACAAGTGTAAATGATTTAAGAGGAAATATAGATTTGAAAAACTTATATTTTCGCTCTAAAAAAGATACGGTTGAGTTAGCTCATGTTACATTAAACTCTCAAATTATAGGAAAGCAGAAGATTATTAAACTTGATGTTCCAAATTACATGCAAGCAAGTATTGATGGTGTTTTTAATATCACCGAAGTTGCAGATGTATTAAATAATTCTTTGGTAAATTTAATTCCATCTTTCCGAGCAAAAAAGATTTCAAAAAATCAAAATTTCTCATTTGATATTTATGTAGAACAAAATTTATTAAAATATATAGATCCATCTATAGTTATAGAACCAGAAACACATATTTCGGGAAATATAAATGGAGATACAAATAAATTGGAAGCTAATTTAGATACTCCAGGTGTTAAATATGGAGGTATTCAATTATTTCAGTCAAATGTACGTTTTAGTACAATAGAAGATTTACCAAATTTAAATGCTAAAATTGACAGTTTAAAAGTAGGAGGAGTTTCTATTAATGCAATAAATGTAAATTCAAAACCAATTAATGATACTTTAATCGTTAATACGGATTTTAACATAGGAAAGAAAAACCCAATATTATTCAATTTAAACCTATTTCATACAGTCCAAAATAAGAATGATTTAATCTTTGGTTTCTCACCTTCTACAATTAAAATTGATTCTACAACATGGACAATTAATAAAGAAAATAGTTTAGAATTAGATCGTGTAATATTTAATAGAGTAAATAAATCAATAAAAGTTGAAGATTTATCTTTAGAATATGATGAACAATATTTTAAATTAAGTGGAATATTTAATAATAACGTAGATTACGCATTTAATGCAGATTTTAAAGACTTAAATTTAGAAAGAATAATTCCTAAAACACTTCTTAATAATTTAAAAATTGCAGGTATTGCAAACGGAAAGGTTGATATAATAAGAACAAAAGAAAAATTAGAACCAACGCTAGAAACAACAATTAATGGATTAGCTGTTAATGATTTCGAATTAGGAAACTTATCTTTAGAAGGAGGATATGACGTTTCTGATAAGAAATTTAATTTTGGTTTAAGTTTACAAAAAGAGCAAATAGAATCTTTATTAGCAAGGGGTAATATAATTAATAAACCAACAGGACCAGAATTAGATGTATTGGCTAATTTAGATGATTTTCATATCGATTTCTTAGAAGGTTTTTTAGGAACAGTTTTCTCAAACATGAGAGGTTCACTTTCTGGAGATATGAAGATAGATGGACCTGTTGACTCGCCAAACTTAGCAGGGACAATGGTTGCAAAAGATCTTGGTTTAAAAGTTAATTTCCTAGGAACAGATTATTTATTTGAAGGAGAAAATGATTTATTTGTTTCTAAACAAGGAAATAGTCCTGGAAGTATTATTTTAAATGATGTTAATTTTAAAGATACAGCTTATAATACGAAAGGTAAGGTCGATGGTGCCATACTTTTCAGAAATTTAAGTAAATGGGGTCTCAACTTACAATTTGATACAGATAATCTATTGGTTATGAATACTACCATAAAAGATAATGAATTATTTCATGGTAAGATATTCGCAAAAGGGGATGTTACAATGTTTGGAGCTGTAGAAGAATTAGAGATTTCTGGAGATGCAACAGTTGTTGGAAATTCAGAATTAACAATCAATACAGGAAGTACAACAGTTGAGTCTGAAAATAATTTAGTACGATTTGTTCCTAATCAGAATTTAGATGGCAAGGAAGATAAAGATGTTCGTGCGCCAAAGGGAATGACGATAGATGTTAATATTAATGCTTATCCAAATGCATTAGTTAACCTTGTTTTTGATGCTGCTACAAATGATAAAGCAACAGCAAGAGGTACGACAGAAAACTTACGTTTCTTAATGAATAGAGCTGGATTAAGCATTACAGGTGTTTATAATATAGAGAATGGGATGTACGAATTTAGACAGATACCATTAATTCCAAAAGACTTTGTTGTAAAGAAAGGTTCATCTATTCAGTTTTCTGGAAATCCATTAGACGCCTCGTTAAATATTACAGCAGAATATCAACGTTCTGTTTCTAATGTAGGAGATTATTTAGGAATTGGATATTCTCAAATTCATGATGCAATTTTATCTATTATGATAAAAGAGACATTAAAGAAACCACAAATAGATTTCGGATTGTCTATTCCGAATGCAGGATCAGATATTAATTCTCAATTACAATCTAAATTTAGATCGAACACAGAAGAACAAATGTTACAGTTTAGTTATATTTTACTAACAGGTAAATTTGGAGATGCATCAGCAGTACAATCTGGAGTGACAAGTACAGCTGCTGATATTGGTCTTTCTACAATTGCGGGTATGTTATCGTCTATTGCAGGGAATGTTGACTTCCAAATGGAATATGTAGGAGGAAGTGTTAATTCGCAAACCAATGACAAAATTAGAACATCAGTTTCTTATCGTGTAAATAATCGTTTAAGTTTTAGAGGTTCTTACGGGATAACGGTTGCAAATACACAAAACTTACAAGAAAACTTTGATGGTAATTTTGAAGCTACTTATGATGTTTCGAAATTAAATAACGGATCACTTTTATTAAAAGGATTTACTAAACCAACAACTTTTGGTTTATTACCAGGAATGAATAATAATTTAAATCAAAGTTTTGGAGTTGGAATTCAGTACCACAAAAGTTTTGATACATTTAGAGGGTTCTTAGGATTAGATGACAGCAAAAGAAAATCTAAGAAAAAGGTAGAAGAAAATAAAGGAAGATTCGATTCTATTATTTCGCCAACAAATTTACGAAGAGAAGAAAATAAACAATTAGATTCTGTTAGTCCAACTAAGAAAGATTCTGCTGTTAGTACGCAAAAAAATAACACTTCACAAAAGACAACTGTAAAAAGGAGAGGTTTAGTCAGAATTAGATAATAAAAAAAAGAGTTTATTGTGGTTAGACAATAAACTCGCGCAAACAAACAAAAGTGATTAGTTCTTTTAATTAGAACTATTTATTGTAGCAAAAGTAAAATATTAAATAAATCATTAAAAAATATTTTGATACTTGTTTGTTTTATTTATAATTTTGCTAAAAATTAATTCGATTTTTTATTAAAATAATAATAATAGTCAAAAATTAGGAAAATGAATTACATAATTGATGATGTTGACAAGAAAATATTGATGTATTTAATTGATAACACAAGAATGCCATTTACTGAAATAGCAAAAAAGATGAATGTTTCTGCGGGAACAATTCACGTTCGTGTTAAAAAATTAGAGGAAGCTGGTATCATCAAAGGAACTACATTAATTACTGATTATGATAAAATGGGTTATCAATTTGTAGCTTATGTAGGATTGTTGTTAACAAAAACAAACAAAACTCAAAAAGTAATCGACGAATTATATAAAATACCAAATGTAACTGTAGTACATGTTGTATCTGGAAAATATAATATTTTCTGTAAAATTAGAGCAAGAGATACTGCAGATGCTAAAGAGGTTATTTATAAAATAGATTTGATTGATGATGTTTTAAGAACAGAATCAATGATATCATTAGAAGAATCTTTTAATGATAAGAATAGATTAATGCATTCAATATTTCATTAAGAAATAATCATTATAATCATCCCACACAATGACAGACGAAGAAAAAGCAAAATATTTTCAGGTCGCTCTATGTTCAAGTCTCGTGCTTTTCGGGTTTGATGGAGAAGATCTAAAAATATTAGTTTATAGAAAATTAAATGATCCTTTTAAAGGAGGATTAGTTTTACCAGGAAAATTTATAGGAGTTACTGATAGTAACGATCAAGCAATTCATGAATTATTAATTGAGAAAATTGCTTATGATGAACATCAAACTTATATAGAACAGTTAAAGGCATTTACAAAAGTTTTTCGTAATCCCTTAGGGCGTGTTATAAATGTTGCCTATTATGCTTTGGTGAAATTGACACCTCAGATAGAAGAAAAAGTAAAAGCACAAGGAGGTGAATGGTATGCTTACGATAGAATTCCAGATTTAGCTTTCGACCATAACGAAATTGTACAATATGCAAAAGAACGTGTAAAACGTCGTGTAAAACGTCGACCTGTAGGTTTTAATCTACTAGGAGATGAGTTTACAATTGCACAATTACAAAGTTTGTATGAAAAAGCATTAAATAGAGAATTAGATAAGCGTAATTTTAGAAAGAAAATCTTTAACTCTAACTTAATTATTGAAACAGGAAATACTACAGATCCTAAACAACATCGTAAAGTTTCAAAGCTATATCGTTTTGATGAAGAGAAATACGAAAAATTAAGTTTAAAAGGTTACGATTTCTTATTTTAATAAAATTTACAATGACAAAAGAGATAGATAAAACGCAAGAAAGAGACGATTTATTTGATACAAAAGTTTTGATGTCAGATAATACAAAATCAAAAGATTTAAAACATACAGGGAATAAAAAATCATTCCTTTTTAAATCGATGATTTTTATTATGACTTTTTTAATCTTAAGTATATTATATAGAGGCGTACAATTAGTTATTACTGGAGATTATTTATTTCGTCAAATGATGAATGGAGATGCACCAGAAATGCCATCTTGGTATCCTATTGTAACAATAGCTTTTGGGATAATTTCTTTAATAGGAATTTTTCTAGTTAATGCTTATAAGCGTTTAGGAGTTTATATGGTAGTTGGTTCATTATTTCTTGCTGCAGCAATTCAGCCAGAATTTATGGCAGATGGAACACTATTTACAATGTTTACATTATTTGTATTCATTGGTTATGGTTTAGCTATTATCTATCCGTATTGGGATAAATTCAAATAAAAGAATAAATATATATAACTTAAAAAAGCTGTTTTCTATATAGAAAACAGCTTTTTTAAGTTATATATATAGTTTATTTTAAGCATTTTATTATCAATATTTTTTAAATTAATAAAAATTAGTACTTAAAAAAACGAATATGAGAATTTTACATCTATATTTGTGTTGTGTTGGAAAAATTTAAATTAAAGATACAATATGGATTGCATTTCGGTATTTGATATGCTTAAGATTGGTGTTGGGCCATCAAGTTCTCATACTTTAGGACCTTGGCGTGCTGCTGAAGCATTCTTAAAGGAATTGAAACAAGCAAATATTTTTGATCAAATTTCTCATATTAGAGTAGATTTGTACGGATCTTTGTCATTAACAGGTAAAGGTCACGCAACAGACTATGCTGTAATGTTAGGATTAAGTGGTGCAGATCCCGAATATGTTCCTGTAGAAGATATTTCTACAATTGTTTCAGCTATTAAAGAAAATAATAAATTAAAAGTAGGAAATACACTTTTAATAAACTTTAATCCAGAAACTGATATTGTATTCAATAGAGATTTTTTGCCATTCCACGCAAATGGATTAACATTCACAGCATCTTTTGAAAATGAAATTTACACTTCAACCTTTTATTCAATAGGAGGAGGTTTTATTACAAAAGAAGATGAAGATATAGTTTCAACAGATGTAAATTGTGCTTTTCCTTTTTTATTTAATAAATCAACAGAATTATTAGAATTTTGTAACCAAGAAAATAAATCTATTTCAGAAATAATGTTCGAAAATGAAAAATCTATTCGAACAGAAGACGAAATTCATCACGAACTAATGCGTATTTGGAATACAATGTTAGAGTGTATGTATATTGGGTGCCATACAGAAGGTATTTTACCTGGTGGATTAAATGTTAAACGTCGTGCTTACGACATGCATAAAAATCTAGTAGGAGCATCACCATATTCAACACCAGAAGAATGGATAAAATCTATTAGAAAAACAAAAGTTTATTTTCGTCAAATTCTAAAATGGGTAAGTTGTTTTGCATTAGCAGTTAATGAAGTAAATGCATCTTTAGGTAGAGTAGTTACAGCACCTACAAATGGTAGTGCAGGTGTAATACCAGCTGTATTGATGTATTATTTAGTTATTGAAAATCATAAAGCTGGGCAAAAAGAAATAGAGCAATTTTTAACTACTGCGGGTGTTATAGGTTCCATATTTAAGAAAGGAGCAACTATTTCAGCGGCAATGGGAGGTTGTCAGGCAGAAATTGGAGTTTCTTCTGCAATGGCAGCAGCAGCACTCTGTGAATTAATGGGAGGTACACCAGCCCAAGTAACAATGGCAGCAGAAATTGCAATGGAACATCACTTAGGATTAACTTGTGATCCAATCGGAGGTTTAGTTCAAGTTCCATGTATTGAAAGAAATACAATGGGAGCAATAAAAGCAATAAATGCAGCAGAATTAGCATTAGATACAGATCCTTTAAATGCGAAAGTTCCTTTAGATAAAGTTGTAAATACAATGTGGGAAACTGCAAAAGACATGAACAATAAATACAAAGAAACATCGGAAGGAGGGTTGGCGGTAGCTGTAAATATTGCAGATTGCTAATCTGTTTTATTTAAAGTATTAATTGTTAGTTTGTTATCTGTTTTATAAAGATTGTAAAACTATATTGTGTAATTAAAAAATATTCCTTACATTTGCACAGCCTTTTAGAGTTAAGGTACGGATGTTAAAGAATATTCATTTAGGGATTTTTTAGGCTGCTCAGCCATTTAATTTTATTCTTTCATATCTGTTGGTTAAATAATTTAAAAAAAACCGTGGTATGAAATATTAAATGAATTTCATTATCTCGGTATCGTATCTAACAATGGTTACATTCAAAGAATTAGGACTTCAAGAAGAAATCCTTACTGCAATTGAGAAAATGGGATTCGTTACCCCATCTCCAATCCAAGAAAAAGCTATCCCACAAATCCTATCATCTGATCAAGATGTTATTGCATTGGCGCAAACAGGAACAGGGAAAACAGCAGCATTTGGACTTCCAATTTTAAATAATTTATCAACTGATTCACAAGCGGTACAAGCTATTATTTTGTGTCCAACACGTGAGTTATGTTTACAAATTGCTAAAGAATTAGAATCTTTTTCTGCAGATATGCGTGGAGTACGTATACAAGCAGTTTATGGTGGTGCTGATATCACTAAACAAATTAGAGGTTTAAAAGATAATCCTCAAATCGTTGTAGGGACTCCAGGTCGTACAATGGATTTAATTAAACGTAAAGCGTTAAAAATTAACGATATTACATGGACAGTTTTAGATGAAGCTGATGAAATGTTAAACATGGGATTCCGTGATGAGATTGATTCAATTTTAGAAACTACTCCAGAAGAAAAACAAACATTATTATTTTCAGCTACAATGCCTTCTGAGGTTCGTCGTATTGCTTCTGAGTATATGCACAACCCAGTAGAAATAGCTGTTAGTAAAGTAAATACTGCATCAAAAAACATAGAGCACCATGTTTATTTAGTACGTTCATCTGATCGTTACTTAGCTCTTAAGCGTTTAGCAGATTATTATCCAAATATTTATGGTATCGTTTTTTGTAGAACTCGTCGTGAAGCAAAAGATGTTGCAGATAAATTAATGCAAGATGGTTATAATGCAGATGCTTTACACGGAGATTTATCACAATCTCAACGTGACCACGTGATGGAAAAATTCCGTAATCAAAATATCCAAATCTTAGTTGCAACTGACGTTGCTGCTCGTGGTATTGATGTTAACGAATTAACACACGTAATCAACTTTAATTTACCAGATGATCCAGAGGTTTATGTTCACCGTTCAGGTCGTACAGGACGTGCTGGTAACAAAGGTATATCTATTATTATTTCTGGTGGACGTGAAGCTAGAAAAGTAAGAGATTTAGAAAAATTAATCGCTTCTAAGATAGAGCCTAAAAATGTTCCTACAGGAGCAGAAATCTGTGAAAAACGTTTAATTTCTTTAATCGAAAAAATCGAGAATATCGAAGTAGATGAAGAATTAATCGAGCCTTACATGGATACTGTAAACGAAAAATTATCTAGTTTAGATCGTGATACTTTATTAAAACGTTTCTTAACTGTAGAATTTAACTCGTTCTTAGAGTATTATAAAAATACAAAAGATATTACACCAGAAGGTGATCGTGGAGATAGAAATGATCGTTCTTCTAATCGTCGTGGAGGTCGTGATTTCTCAAGATTCTTTATTAATATTGGACAAAAACACAACTTACGTGTACCAAACTTAATAGGATTAATTAACGAGCAAACTCGTAACCGTAATATCGAAATCGGTAAAATCGAAATTTTACGTAATTTCTCTTTCTTCGAAGTTGATACGCAGTTCGAATCTTTAGTTTTAGAATCTTTCAAAGATGCTCAACGTGATGGAGTTGATTTAGATGTTCAAATTTCTAAGCCAGAACCAAGACGTGGTGGTGGAGATCGCGGAGGTGATCGTCGTCGTAGCGGAGGTGATTCTCGTGGAAGAGGATTTAACAGTCGTCGTGACGGAGATCGTGAAAGAAGCGGAGGTTACCGTGGTGGAGATCGTGATAGAGATAACAGAGGAGGAGATCGCGGTGGTTACCGTGGTGGAGACCGTGATAGATCATCTGGATCTGGAGATAATAGAGGTGGAGATCGTGGTGGTTACCGCGGAGGAGACCGTAACAGATCAGGAAACTCAAGAAGAGGTAGAGATTAACATATTCTCAATAAATTATATAAAAAGGAATGATTTTATTAAATCATTCCTTTTTTTGTTTTTAATGTATTGATTGATGATATAAATTATTTAAATTTAGTTTAAAAGCAATTAATAAATGGATATTAAAAACTTATTTGACTCTATTCGATCAACCATTGAAGAAGAAAACTATAATCAACTTAGAGATATAACAATCTTTAAACCAGAAAAATTTAACTGGGTTAGTGATATTTTTGAACCACATAATGTTGAAAAATTGGGGAATGAAAAAGCTCTTATTTGGAAATATAATGATAAAAGAGAAGATTATACCTTTCAAGATTTAGCAGAAAAATACAATCAATTTTTAAATTTTCTAAGGAAAAATGGAATAGAGCAAGGAGATAAAATGTTTTCTCAAGTTCCATTATTACCCATTACATGGATTAGTTATTTAGGAGCAATTAAAGGCGGGATAATTGTTATTCCTGCTGCAACAACCTTAGATACGAGAGATTTAATTTTCCGATTTCAATCAACTTTTCCAGAAATTGTTTTAGCTGATGAAAATAATGCATCAAAAATTGATGAAGCAGAATCTAATTTTGATAATCAAATAAAAGTAAAACTTATTACAGAAGGTCAACGTAATGGTTGGACAAATATTAATGAGTTGTGGAATGAACCAAAAAATGCTGTAGCTGCTTCAACAAATTCTGACGACGATTTATTCTACTTTTTTACTTCTGGTACAACAGGATTACCAAAAATTGTTGTACATACTCATTTCACTTATCCCGTTGGTGGTTTTACAACTTCTGCATGGGTTGGAATGAAACAAGGAGATTTACATTATAATATTTCTCAACCTGGTTGGGCAAAATTTTTCTGGAGTAGTTTTTTTGCACCTTGGAATATGGGAGCAACAATTTTAGGATACCACATTGATAAATTTATACCAGAAGAACAATTAAAAACAATTGAGGAACTTGGTGTTACAACATTTTGTGCTCCACCAACAGCTTTACGTGTATTAATACTTGAAGATTTAAAACAGTATAATTTTAATTTACGCCAATGCGTTGCTGCTGGAGAACCTCTTAATCCCGAAATAATAGACGTTTGGAAAGAAGGAACTGGAATTACAATTAGAGATGGATATGGACAGTCAGAATCCACTGCAATGGTTGTTAACTTACCTAACGAGAAAGTGAAATTTGGTTCTATGGGTAAACCTACTTTTCTTTATGATGTTGTAATAGCAGACGATGAAGGTAATATTTTACCAAATAGTGAAGAAGGAACTATTTGTGTAATTCACAAACAAGATACGGTTAATGGAATTTTTAAAGAATATTTAATTCAGAAAGAGAAAATGTCTTCTGTTTTTAAGCATGGCTTATATTATACAGGAGATAAAGCTTATCAGGATAATGATGGATATGTTTGGTTTGTTGGTAGAGATGATGATGTAATAAAGGCTTCAGATTTTAGAGTTGGTCCTTTTGAGGTTGAAAGTATTTTATTAGAACATGATGCTATTATAGAAGCGGCAGTTGTTGCAAGTCCACATCAATTAAGAAGTAATGCCATAAAAGCATTTGTCGTTTTATCTTCAAATTTTAGTCCATCGCAAGAATTGGCACTTGAGATATTTAATTTTACTGAAAAACATTTAGCAAAATATAAAATTCCGAGAATTCTACAGTTTGTAGAAAGTCTACCTAAGACAGTTTCTGGAAAAATACGTCGAGTAGAATTAAGAAGCCAAGAAGCTGTAGATAAAAAAGATAAGAAAGTAATTGAGAACGAATACTATCACAAAAAATATTAAATAAAATAAAAACGCCTACTTTGAAATCAAAATAGGCGTTTCTACTTAAAACTTTTCTTCTATAAAATCTTGAATTTTACTGGTAATAATTGGAACTGCAACCATAATTAGACCAGAGATAATGATTTTCGAAAGACCATTCATTGGATATTTTTTAGACGCTTTATCGCCAACCCAATTTAATGTGTTTTCTATTCTAGATGATGCAAAACTTGTATCGGATCTAAAATTACTCACGAGATTAACAGCTTTATTTACGAAAGAATTTTCATGTTTTCTTTCAGATGCTTTCATTTGTAATTTTAGACTTCGTCTAGCATGTCTTAAATCTTCTAGATTTTTTATAGTAGACACTTCTTTTTGTTTAGTCTTCGTCTTCTTCATCGTCATCTTCGTCTTGGTTCAACATAGCTTCCATGGCATTTTCTATCGCAATATTAGTCAAAATTAATTTTACTTTCTTTTTGAATAATATACATAAAACCATTACCATAAAATATATTCCAGTTACGGTTAAAAAACCTAATCCAGTATCATCAAAATAACTACCCAAAATAAATCCTAAAGCTAAGCTTCCCAATAATAAAAGAAACAGTGCAAAAACTGAAATAATTAAAATATAAATTCCACCTGCTAACATATTGCTTAGTGAATCTACTAAATCATACTTTGCTAAGGTTATTCTATTATTAATATAGGTCTTTAGTTCATTAAACATAAGGATTGTTATTTTCGGGTAAAGTTAGTTTTTATAATTAGAAAGTTTTATGTTTTTTTAAATTAAACTCCAACATTTTCTTGGAATTCGTCTTTAAGCTCCTCTTTTTTCTGATTTGCTTTAGATTTTAAATCTTTTCCAGCTTCTTTAGCTTTTGCTACGAATTCATCTTTTTGTTCAGCCAATTTTGCTTTGATATCTTCTAATTTTGCTTCTAATTCTTTTTTAGATTTTTTAGCTTTTTCAGAAAAATCATTAGCATACTTGTCTAATTCTTTTTTGTATTTGTCAGCTTCTTTTTTTAATTTTTTTCTTGTGTCAGCTCCAGATTCTGGTGCGTATAATAATCCCACTACTGCTCCGATTGCTGTTCCGATTGCTAAACCTGCTAATAATTTAGTTGCATTATTCAATTTACTCATAATTTAGTTTTTTTTGAGATTAAACGTATTTATATTTACATCATTAAAATTACAAAAACAATACCAAAAAAAGTCAATTCAACTTTAAAAAAAATACAATAAATGTTAATATTATCAGAAAAGTCCAAAAATATGCCTGCTTCACCAATCAGAAAATTGGTACCATACGCAGATGCAGCTAAACAAAGAGGAACAAAAGTATATCATTTAAATATTGGGCAACCAGATATTGAATCTCCAAAAGCTGTTTTAGATGGATTAAAGAATTTTCCTTCAAGTGTTATTTCTTACACACATTCAGAAGGTACACTAGATTACCGTCAGGCTTTAGCAGATTATTACACGAATAGAGGAATTAATTTAGATCCTACTAATTTTATTGCAACATTAGGAGGTTCTGAAGCTTTATTATTTATTTTCGGAATTATTGCAAATCCTGGTGATGAAGTTATTATTCCAGAACCTTTTTATGCGAATTACAATGGCTTTACTTGCGAAAATGATGTAAATATTGTTCCAGTACCATCTACAATAGAAAATGGTTTTGCTTTACCATCTGTAGAAGAGTTTGCAAAAAAAATTACAGATAAAACACGTGCTATTTTAATATGTAACCCAGGAAATCCCACTGGTTATGTTTATTCTAAAGAAGAATTAAATCAATTAAAAGAGTTAGTTCTTGCACATGATATTTATTTAATCTCTGATGAAGTTTATGCAGAGTACTTATATACAGAGGAAGAATTTACTTCAGTTTTAAGTTTCCCTGAATTAAAAAATAATGCAATTGTGATAGATTCAGAATCTAAACGTTTTTCTTTATGCGGAGCTCGTTCTGGAGCTTTAATTACTAGAAACGAAGAATTTTTGAATGCAGCAATGCTTTATGCTCAAGCTCGTTTAAGTCCAGTAGAAATATCACAATATATTGCAACATTAGCACATAGAAACGTTGGTACATATTTCGAAGATTGTCGTGCTGAGTATTTAAAACGTCGTAATACATTAGTAGAAGGATTACAACAAATTCCAGGAGTTATTTGTCCAAATCCAAAAGGAGCATTCTATTGTATGATTCAATTACCTGTAGACAATGCAGAAAAATTTGCTATTTGGTTATTAGAATCATTTAGTTCTGAAGGAGAAACTGTTATGTTAGCTCCAGGAGCTGGATTTTATTCTACTCCAAATTCAGGTTTACAAGAAGTACGTTTGGCTTATGTTTTAAAAGAAGAAGATTTAATACGTTCTGTTGAATTATTAAAAATTGCTTTAGAACAATATCCTGGTACAATTAGATAATCTAAAAAACATATCGAAATGAATATCATCGAAAATTATTCATTAAAATTATATAATACATTTGGTATTGAAGCTAAAGCAAAATATTTTGCTGAAGTTTCAACTATTCAAGATTTAAAGAAAGTTTTAGTTTTTCGTCGTCAGAACAATCTACCAATTTTATTTATTGGTGGAGGAAGTAATTTACTTTTTGTAGATGATTTTCCTGGTATTGTTTTAAAACTTAATTTAAAAGGTATCGAAATCATTAACGAAAATGACAACGAAGTCTTTGTAAAAACACAAGGAAGCGAAAATTGGCACAACTTTGTCCTTTGGACATTAGAAAATGATTTTGGAGGATTAGAAAATCTGTCTTTAATTCCTGGAAATGTTGGTACAGCGCCTATGCAAAATATTGGAGCCTATGGAGTAGAGGTAAAAGACTATATTGCCGAAGTACAAACACTTCATCTTGAAACAGGAGACGAAAGAATTTTCACAAATGAAGAATGTAATTTTGGTTACCGCGAATCTGTTTTTAAAAATGAACTGAGAGGTCAATACGTTTTAGTTGCTGTAACTTTTAAATTATCAAAGAATAACCATACTTTACATTTAGATTATGGTGCTATAAAAACAGAATTGGAACAGGAGAATATAACAGAACCTACAATTCAGGATATTAGCACAGCTGTAATTAGAATTAGAGAAAGTAAGTTACCAGATCCTTCTCAAATAGGTAATTCTGGAAGTTTTTTCAAAAATCCTGTTGTAACAAACGAAGAGTTTGCAGAGATAGAGAAAACTTATCCAACAGTTTCTCATTTTAAAACAGATGCTGGTGTAAAATTAGCTGCTGGTTGGTTAATAGAACAAGCTGGTTGGAAAGGTAAACGTTTTGGTGATGCAGGTGTTCACGATAAACAAGCTTTAGTCTTGGTAAATCATGGAAATGCTACTGGTAGAGAAATTTATGATTTATCTGAACAAATTATAAATGATATTAAAACTAAATTTGGTGTTACATTAACCCGAGAAGTTAATATTATAAAATAAATTTAAATCCCGCTAATTAGCGGGATTTTTTATAACATTCTGAATAATTTTTACAATTTCATCTAATCCATCTGTTAAAGCAGCAGGACCAGGTTGAAGAATTAATTCAGATTTTATTTCAAATAGATGATTGTTTTTAATTGCAGTTATATTCTCAAAACCAATGCGTTCTTTTACTTTTTCTGGTTTAAACATTTTTCCACACCAAGAACCAATAATAACATCAGGATTCCTTTCTATAACTTGTTCATGTAATAAAATACGTTGTTTTGCTAGGTTTTTATTTTTTAATTCAGGAAAAGCCAATTTACCTCCAGCAATCTCAACTAATTCGTTTACCCAAGTACTACCAGCAATAATAGGTTCGTCCCATTCCTCAAAGAAAACAAGAGGTTGAACATTATAAGTAGATACTTCTTGTTTTATTTTTTCAATTTTAGCTTCGTAATTTTTTACTAATTCTAATCCTTTTTCTACACAACCAATTAGAGATGTAAATTGAATAATCATATTCAGAATTCCTTCTACAGTATGATGATTAAAGATAAAAACATTAATACCTCTTTTTATTAATTCTGCTGCAATATCAGCTTGTAAGTCAGAATAACCAACAACTAAATCTGGTTTCAGATCAATAATTTCATCAAATTTAGCATCTAAAAAAGTAGAAACCTTTGGTTTTTCTTTTCTAGCTTGTGGAGGACGATAAGTAAAACCACTTATACCAACTAAACGATGTTGTTCGCCGATTAAATATAAAATTTCTGTTCCTTCTTCGGTTAAGCAAATTATACGTTGTGGATAATAATTTTTCATTATCTAAAAATATAAAATAAATTAGATATTAGATTTACATCATAAACACTTTTGGTCTTGTTTCAACATCGCACTATATTAAATGAGATAATATTTATAAAGGCATTATGAATCTTGTAAAAAAAAATATCGCTCTATGTAGAGCGATATTTAAAATTTATTTTTAGAAAAATATTATTTATTCTTAGAATTAGCACAGCTATAATCAACTGGACCATCGTTAGGAATTTCCTTTAAAATTTCTAATAAATATTTCCAGTATTTCTGTACAGAAACAATTTCGACTCTTTCGTCTGGTGAATGTGCTCCAGAAATATTTGGACCAAAAGAAATCATATCCAATCCAGGATAATTTGTTCCAATAATACCACATTCTAATCCAGCATGACAAGCAACAACTTTTGGTTCTTCACCATTTTGTTTAATGTAAATAGCCTTCATAATTTCTAGAATTTCAGATTGAGTATTTGCTTTCCATCCAGGGTAAGAACCAGAAAATTTTACATCAAATGCACCTAATTCAAATCCACTTTTTAATGTTTGTGCTAAAGCCTCTTTTCCAGATTCTACAGAAGAACGTGTTAAGCATAAAACTCTAACTTTTCCTTCAATTACTTCTACACGAGCAACATTATTAGATGTTTCTACTAAACCTTCAACATCAGGACTCATACGGAAAACACCGTTATAAGCAGCCATAATTGTTTGAATGAATACTTTAGAATCTAATGTAGACATTGCATTAGTAACCTCTGTAGGCTCTAGTGTAATAATCATTTTAGGTTCTTTTGTTTGATATTCTTCAATAATCTCAGCTTTTAATGTTTCGAAAGCAGCTTTAAATGCTTCTACACTTTCAGTAGGAATAATAATTTTTGACCAAGATTCACGTGGAATAGCATTGCGTAAACTTCCTCCTTCCATGTGAGCAATTTGAATTTTATATTCTATGCCAACATTCAGTAAACGAGCAATTAATTTATTTGAGTTTCCTAAACCTTCGTGAATTTGCATTCCAGAATGTCCTCCATTTAAACCTTTTAATGTTAAAATAAAAGCAGTTCCGTTTGTTTTTTCAGCAGTGTATGATTTTGTTGCAGTTACATCAACTCCACCAGCACAACCAATATCTAATTCATCGTCTTCTTCTGTATCTAGATTTAAAAGAATTTTACCAGATAAAAAACCAGCCTTTAATCCTAATGCACCAGTCATTCCTGTTTCTTCATCAATCGTAAAAAAAGCTTCAATTGCAGGATGTGGAATATCTTTAGATTCTAAAATTGCCATAATTGTAGCAACTCCAATTCCGTTATCAGCACCTAAAGTAGTACCGTTTGCAGTAACAAAACGATTATCTTCAATGTACATCTCAATACCTTGTGTATCAAAATCAAATTCTACATCATTATTTTTCTGACAAACCATGTCTAAATGAGATTGCATTACAACTGTTTTGCGATCTTCCATTCCAGGATAAGCAGATTTTTTTATTAAAACATTACCAACTTCATCAGTTTCAACTTTTAAACCTAAGTCTTCTCCAAATTTGATAATAAATTGACGAACTTTTTCTTCTTTTTTTGATGGTCTAGGAACTGAATTTAAAGCAGAAAAGTTTTTCCAAATTGCTTTCGGTTCTAAGTTTAAAATATCGTTATTCATTGTTTTTTATTTACAATGTCAAAGTTAGTGAATTGTTATAACATTGCTTAGTGAAAGAAAGTTTTAATTTTTTTAAATTGATCATCTATACAATTGATAAAGTTTCAATAATTCATTTAAATTTGTTTTTAGATTATTTATAAAAAGTATGTTTAAGTTTATTCGTAGAGTTCTACTTTATTTATTTTTAGCTCATATATTATATATTGTTGCATTAAAATGGATTAATCCTCCTTTTACAATTACACAAGTTCAACAAATGGTAGAACAAGGTAAATTTAATAGAGATTATATTTCATATGATGAAATGGGAAGAAATATAAAATTAGCTGTTATTGGTTCAGAAGATCAGAAATTTCCTACACATAATGGTTTCGATTTCGAAGGAATTGAGAAAGCAATGGAAAAAAATAAGAAAGGTAAAAAGTTAAGTGGTGGTTCGACAATTTCTCAACAAGTAGCAAAAAATGTATTCCTATGGCAAGGGAGATCTTGGTTGAGAAAAGGAATGGAAGTTTATTTTACTTTTATGATAGAAAAGATATGGGGTAAAAAAAGAATCTTAGAAATGTATCTTAATACTTCCGAGATGGGAATAGGTGTTTTTGGAGTTGAAGCAGCTTCTGAATACTATTTTAAAAAGCCTGCAAAAGATTTATCTAGTAGTGAAGCAGCTAGAATTGCAGCAGCTCTACCACTGCCTAGAAAATATAATGTAAATCCACCATCTCCTTACATTAGTAGACGTGCTAGTCATATACAGAGGCAAATGCGAAATATACAAGGAGGAGCAGATTTGGAAAAAATATTAGATTAATAAAATAATTAAATGATTGAGTAAAGATGAACGAAAGTTCATCTTTTTTTTGCAAAAAAATGACCAAAGGGTTTACTTTGGTCATTCAAGTAGTTTATTGTTTACATTATCATAAAGAGTAAACTTAATAATAATATAACAATAGGTTTTGGTTAGTAATAGGTTATATCGGTTGACTCAAATTTATAAAAAAAAACAATAAGACAATAGGTGAAAAATAAAATGATGATACTTAAAATCTATCTTATTATAGATATATTCTATTCCGCAATAGTTTTAATTTATTGAACAAATAGGGATAGGTTTAAAAAAAATACATAAAGCCTTTAATAGCAATTTGTTTTATTTAAATTCATTAAATATAATATTATACTTTGTTTAACAAAATTGGATTGTTTTTTTGATGAATTTTAATTCATTTTATGAGAATAAATTAAAAAAATAATGAATAATAAATCTGTTTTTTATCAAAAATAACTACATTAATGCTTCTTATATTGATTTTTAAACTAATAATTATTTAAGAAAATTGACTTTTTTTTGACAAAATCTTCGTGAAATGTGATTTATGATAATTTTTAATTGTTAAATAATCATTTACAAATCATTTATACTTAGTTAAGTTATTTAAATTAAGTAAGTTTATATTCATGCAAATATTTAAATTTTAAATAAAGTATAATATAATACTATTATTTGTTTTAAAAGTGTATTTTTGTAATAAATAATTTAAAATCGAGTATTAAATGCTTTAATCTCTTATATGAAGAAAAAAATAGCCATAATTGGATCTGGGTTTTCTGGCATTTCTGCTGCTGCATATCTAGCTAAAGGAGACTATGAAGTACATGTTTTCGAAAAACATAATCAGCCTGGTGGCAGAGCAAGACAATTTAATACTGATTTAGGTTATAAATTCGATATGGGACCAAGTTGGTATTGGATGCCAGATATTATGGATAAATTCTTTGAAGATTTTGATTGTAAATCTTCAGATTTTTTCGAACTTATTTCTCTTAATCCTCAATTCGAAATGATCTTTGAAGACGAAACAATTGCCATTCCAGAGAAATACGAAGACCTAAAATCGTTATTTGAAAAGATAGAAACTGGAGCTGGTGATTTATTAGATAAATTTATGCAATCTGCTAAGTATAAATATGAGGTAGGAATGCAAGATTTTGTAACTAAACCCTGTCATAGTTGGTTAGAGTTTATATCACCAAAGATTGCAAAAAGTGCAATAAAGTTAGATTTACTATCTAATTTTAGAAGTTATGTTTCGAAATTTTTTAAGAATAAAAAACTGAGAACACTAATGGAGTTTCCTGTTATCTTTCTTGGTGCTTCACCAAAGAATATTCCTGCATTATATAGTTTAATGAATTATGGAGGTTATGCTTTAGGAACACATTATCCTAAAGGAGGGTTTTATCAATTGGTATTAGCCATGCAAAAAGTAGCCGAAAATCAAGGCGTAATATTTCATTTTAACCATTCGGTAGAAAAAATAAATACAGAGAATGGTAATATAAAATCCATATTGATAAATGGTGAGTTAAAAGAATTTGATTATGTAGTTGCTTCATCAGATTATCATCATACAGAAAGTTTATTAATAGAAGATGAAAGAAATTATACACAAGATTATTGGCGTAAGAAAACTTTCGCACCATCTAGTTTAATTTATTATTTAGGAATTAAAGAGAAAATACCAAATTTAAAACATCATACACTTTTCTTCGAAAATGATTTAGATGAGCATATAGATTGTATTTATGGTGAAAAGAAATGGCCAGAAAAACCTCTTTTTTATGCTTGTTGTCCATCTAAAACAGATAAAAATGTTGCGCCAGAAAACTGTGAAAATTTATTTTTATTGATGCCATTGGCAATTGGTTTAGATGATGAAGAAGAAACAAGAGAAATTTATCTGAAAGAAATGCTTCAACGAATAGAGAAATTAACTGGAACAACAGATTTATTGTCTAAAATTGAATATAAAAAAAGTTACTGTGTAAGCGATTTTGTAAGCGATTATAATGCTTATGGCGGAAATGCTTACGGGCTTGCAAATACTTTAAATCAAACTGCTGTACTTAAACCAAAAATAAAAAATAAAAAAGTAAATAATCTATATTATACAGGTCAACTAACTGTACCAGGACCTGGAGTTCCTCCATCTATAATTTCTGGTAAAATTGTTGCTCAAGAAATATGTAATCTTAAAACTTAACATTAAATGAAAAAATTGTTTGACGAACTTGCTTACGATGTAAGTAAAAAAGCAACCCAAAAATATAGCACAAGTTTTTCTTTAGGGATATTAGCATTAAAACCGGCTATAAGACCAGCTATATACGCTATTTATGGTTATGTTAGGTTGGCAGATGAAATAGTGGATAGTTTTCATGACTACGACAAAGAAAAATTATTAAATAGATTAAAAATTGAAACAGATAACGCATTAGAAGAAAAAATTTCTCTTAATCCAATCTTGCAATCTTTTCAAGAAACAATTCATAAGTATGCTATAGATAGAGAACTTATCAATAGATTTTTGCATAGTATGGAAATGGATTTGCAACAAGTAGAATATAATTCTGATTTATATAACGAATACATATATGGCTCAGCAGAAGTTGTTGGATTAATGTGTTTACAGGTTTTTACAGAAGGAAATAAAAAACAATATGAGGAGCTAAAGCCTTATGCAATGAAATTAGGGTCTGCTTTTCAGAAAGTTAATTTTCTTCGCGATTTAAAAGATGATTATCATATTTTAGGGAGGTCATATTTTCCTAATATTGAAATGAATATTTTTGATAATCAAGTGAAGTATAAAATAGAAGAGGAAATAAAAAAAGAGTTTGAAGAAGCTCTTATTGGAATTAAGAAATTACCAAGTTCATCTATGTTTGGTGTTTATTTAGCTTATAAATATTATCTTTCTTTATTCGAGAAGATTAAAAATAAGTCATCCGACGAAATTTTAGAGAATAGAATAAGAATTCCTAATTCTCAGAAAGCTTACGTAGCTTTTAAAAGTTACTTACGCTATAAATCAGCATTTTTATAATGAGAATAATTATAGGATTTTTATTATTAGTTTCAATGCAGCTTAATGCACAAAATAATACATTAAATTTTTTTAGAGAAAACTATATTAAAGCTGTTTCCGATAAAAAATTATGCTTGCAAATGATTAAAGAACTGGAAGGATTAAAAGATGAACCCATTTTTTTAGCTTATTTAGGAGGTTTGCAAAGTGTTAAAGCAAATCATGTTTTTAATCCTATAAAGAAATTAAGTACATTTAATAGAGGAAAAAGTAACATAGAAAAAGCAGTGAAATTATCACCAACAAATCCTGAAATTAGATTTATTCGTTTATCTATTCAAAAAAATATACCAGGATTTCTTGGATATAAGAGTAATATACAAGAAGATATTAAATTAATTAATTCTAACCAATTTGCAATTTCATCAAATGTTGTTCTTCAACATATAGAAGAACTTATAAAAAAATAAATATGAGACATCAGTTATATAGAGAACAACAATTAAATTGCAATGTAGAAGAGGCTTGGAAATTCTTTTCTTCTCCTAACAATCTTTCTAAAATAACGCCAAAAGACATGGCATTTACAGTTATCTCTAAAGATAGTGATCAACCTATTTTTGTCGGAATGAGAATAGACTATACTGTTTCTCCACTTTTTAATATTCCATTAAAATGGACAACGAAAATTATTCAGGTAGAAGAAAATAAGAGTTTTACAGATTTTCAAGAAAAAGGACCATATAAATACTGGCATCATTTTCACGAATTTATTCCAAATGAGAAAGGTGTTTTAATGAAAGATACTGTTGATTATGAATTACCTTTAGGTTTTTTAGGAAGTATTACACATCAAGTAATTGTAAAAGATAAATTAAAAAAAATATTTGATTATCGTTTTCAAATTTTAGATCAATTTTTTAATCAATAACTTATGTTTAATTTTTTAATCGTACTTGTTGTATTTATATTAATGGAAGGAGCTACTTGGTTAATTCATAAATATGTTATGCATGGTTTTTTATGGTATTTACATAAAGATCATCATGATCATAGTAATGAAGGTGATTTCGAAAAAAATGATTATTTCTTTGTCATTTTTGCATTACCAACAATTGCTCTCATGTATTTTGGATCATTAAATAATTTTAATTATCTATTTTTTATAGGTTTAGCAATAATGTTATATGGAATGGCGTATTTTTTTGTACATGATATCTTTATTCATCAGCGATTAAAATATTTTACAAGAACTAAAAACTCCTATTTTATGGCCTTAAGAAGAGCGCATAAACAACATCATAAACATTTAGGAAAAGAAGAAGGTGAGTGTTTTGGTTTTTTATATGTACCAATGAAATATTTCAGAATGTATTTTAATAAAGGAAAATAATGATACAATATACTTACGCGCTAATTTTATTTTTTACAGTAATTATTTGCTTTATAGCTTCGTTTGATAAGCGAATACTATTCAATAAGCATTTTGGTTCTTTTATAAAAGCATCTACAATAGTTGCTATTCCTTTTATTGCTTGGGATGTTTGGTTTACAGCAAATGGAGTTTGGTGGTTTAATACAAATTATACAATAGGAATTAACATTGGAAGATTACCATTAGAAGAATGTTTATTTTTTATTTTTATTCCCTTCTCATGTGTTTTTACTTATTTCTGCATCGATAAATTTTTTAAACTAGATTGGTTAAGCGGTTTTAATAATTTAATAACTTTTGTAACAATTATAGTTTGCTCTGTTGTTGCATTATTACATTATGATAAGATTTATACTTTAGTTACTTCTGCTATAACAATTATTACGTTAATCTATTTACACTTTATTGCTAGAGTAGATTGGATAGGAAAGGCTTCACTTATTTTTACAATTTTAATGTTGGGTTTTTTTCCTGTAAATGGAGTTTTAACGGGAACAGGATTAGAATCGCCAATAGTAAATTATAACCCGAAAGATTTTTTAGGAATTAGAATGTTGACAATTCCAATAGAAGATGCAGTTTATGGATATACACAGTTTTTATTAAACTTATACTTCTTCAAATTATTTCAAGCTAAAAAAACAATCAAAAACGAAAATATAAATGAAGGATAAAATTGCTATATTTTGGTTGAGAAGAGATTTACGTTTAGAAGATAATGTAGGCTTATATCATGCTACAAAATCTGAATTTCCTGTTTTACCAATTTTTATTTTTGATGCTACGATTTTAAATCAACTAGAAGATAAAAAAGATAGAAGAGTAGATTATATTCATCAAGCCTTATCAGAAATTAATTATCAATTAAAATCTCATCAATCTAAATTGCAAACATTTTATGGCAAATCAATTGATGTTTACAGAGATTTAGCAGATAAATATGATATACAAGCAGTCTACTGTAACCGAGATTATGAACCAAGCGCTATTAATCGAGATACAGAAATCTACAATTTTTTTAAAGAAAAAAATATACCATTCAAAGCATATAAAGATCAAGTTCTTTTTGATAAAAATGATATTTTAAAAAAAGATAATACTCCTTATACTGTTTATACACCTTATGCGAAGAAATGGAAAGAAAATTTAACGAAAGAAGATTGTCAATCTTATAATACTAATTTTTCTAATTTCTATAAACAATCATTTTCAGAAATTCATTCACTAAAAGAAATTGGCTTCGAAAAAACAAGTTATAAATTTGTTCCACCAGTATTAGATAAGGAAATTATAAAAGATTATGATCAGTTTAGAGATTTTCCAGCCCTTCAAAAAACAACGCAATTAGGAATAGCTTTACGTTTTGGTACAATAAGTATCCGAAAATGTGTTGCTTTTGCATTAAAGCATAATGCAACTTGGCTATCAGAATTAATTTGGCGAGAATTCTTTATGCAAATTTTATATCATTTTCCTAATGTCGTTAATCAATCATTTAAAAAGAAATACGACGAAATCCAATGGCGTAATAATGAAATAGAATTTGATAAATGGTGTCAAGGAAAAACCGGTTATCCAATTGTAGATGCAGGAATGCGACAGTTAAATGAAACTGGTTATATGCACAATCGTGTTCGTATGGTTGTAGCAAGTTTTTTGTGTAAACATTTATTAATAGATTGGCGATGGGGAGAAACATATTTTGCTCAGAAACTAAATGATTATGATTTATCTGCAAATAATGGAAATTGGCAATGGGCAGCAGGTTCTGGTTGCGATGCAGCTCCATATTTCAGAGTATTTAATCCAACACTACAAACAGAAAAATTCGACAAAGAACTTAAGTATATAAAAAAATGGGTTACAGAATTTGAAACCCTAGAATATGCACAACCAATTGTAGAGCATTCCTTTGCCAGACAAAGAGCATTAGATGTTTATGGTAAAGCGCTAAAGTAGGTTTTAATAAATATTTAATATTTTTTTTAATTAAGATAAACTTTACATTTTGTAATTTGGTTATCATCAAAATTTAAAAAAATATGAAAGCAGTTAGATATTTTGGACATAAAGACGTTAGAGTTGTTAATGATTTAGAAAAACCAACGCCAAAGGGCGATGAGGTTTTGTTAAAGATAGGAGGTGCAGGAGTTTGTCACTCAGATTTACATATTATAGACGAAGGAACTGTAGGAGATTTAGTTTTTACTTTAGGTCATGAAAATGCAGGTTGGGTAGAAGAAGTAGGAGATACAGTAACAGATTATAAAAAAGGTGATGCAGTTTTAGTTTACGGTCCTTGGGGCTGCGGACATTGTAAACCATGTCAACAATCAAAAGAAAACTATTGTAATCACCAAAGTGAACTTGGTTATGGAGGTGGATTAGGTTTAGACGGAGGAATGTCTGAATATATGTTAGTGCCATCATCTAGATTATTAGTTCCTATTCATGATTTAGATCCAGTTATTGCGGCTCCATTAACAGATGCAGCGTTAACTCCATACTCAGCAATTAAAAAATCTTTGCCTAAATTTATGCCAGACGAGTTTGTTGTTGTAATTGGAGTAGGAGGATTGGGACACGTAGCAGTTCAAATTTTAAGAGAAATGACAGGTGCAGCAATTATCGCTTGTGATGTTACAGAAGACAAATTAGAATTTGCAAAATCTCTAGGAGCAGCTTACACTGTTAATTCAAAAGATGCAGATGCAGCAGAGCAGATTTTAAAAATTGCAGGAATTCAAAAAGTAAAAGTAGTATTAGATTTTGTAGGAGCAACACCAACTATCGAGTTAGGAACTAAAATAGTTTCTATGGATGGAGACTTAACAATTGTAGGACTTGGCGGTGGTTACTATGAATATAGTATGAATGGTCTTCCTTTTGGTGTAAGTATGTCAAATCCTTATTGGGGATCTCGTACAGAATTAATGGAAGTTGTAGGATTGGCTAGACAAAAGAAAATTCATATAGAAATAGAACAATATAAATTCGATCAAGCAAACGAAGTTTACGATAGAATGAGACAAGGTAAAATAAAGGGACGTGCAGTATTAACGCCTTAATTTTTTACTTAAATTAAACAAAATAGCCAACTGTATACAGTTGGTTATTTTGTTTAACACTATTTATATTCAAAAAAAGTACTTTATAATTTTTGAGTATTAAAATCTTATTTATTTTTGTCTAATGCAACTAACCAGAAAATATAAGATTCTTCTATTTATAAAAAGAAGTATAAATTTTTTCCAAAATTTACTCAATCTCCTTAAACTTGTTTTAAGTGAGAGGCAGTTTTTATATTTGTCTTGTATATTAGTTGCAATATCATCAGCTTTTGCTGTAATCGTATTAAAATCTTTTGCGCACAGCGTACTTCAATTTACAGTTTACATTAGTGGTATTCTAAAATTACCATATATGAATAGTTTACTACCTATAGTAGGTATTTTGTTAACGGTATTTGTTGTTAAAAATTTTTTAGACGGATCTATAGAAAAAGGAACATCACAAATTATGATTGCTGTAGCCAAGAGATCTGGGATAATGCCAAAAAAGCAAATGTACGCTCAAATTATAACGAGCTCTTTAACTGTAGGTATGGGTGGCTCTGCGGGATTAGAATCTCCAATTACTATTACAGGAGCAGCTTTTGGTTCTAACTATGGACAATATTATCGTTTCAAATATAAACACAGAGCACTCTTATTAGCCTGTGGGGTTGCATCAGGAATTGCAACTGCATTCAATGCACCAATTGCAGGAGTTTTATTTGCAATAGAAATTGTCTTAGCGGATATGAGTGTCACAGCTTTTATCCCTTTATTATTATCATCTGCAACAGGAGCTTTAATTGCTAATCTAACATTAAAAAGTAGTATGCTACTTTCTTTTCGTTATGCACTTGGTTTTGATTATCACAATGTTATATTTTATATAATTTTAGGCGTTTTAGCAGGTTTTATATCTGTTTATCATGCAAGATTATTCAGAAAAGTTGAACATCTCATCGGAAATTATTCAGACAATTTATATTGGAGAGCTCTCGTTGGAGCATCTAGTTTGGCAATTTTAATATTTTTCTTTCCAACTTTATTTGGAGAAGGGTATGAGAGTATAAAGTATCTAGCAAATGACGAAGCAGGCTTTCTTTTAAATAATTCCTTGTTAGAAACCTTTAAAACTAACCAATGGATTATTTTAGGATTAATATTAATTATGATTCTTATAAAATCTATTGCTACTGGATTAACTTTAGGAAGTGGAGGAAATGGAGGAAACTTTGCCCCATCTCTTTTTGTAGGCTCATATTTAGGTTATTTTGTTTCAAAATTTTTCAACCTATTAGGTTTCACTGTTCCAATAGGTAATTTTACTGTTGTAGGTATGGCAGCAGTACTTAGTGGATTATTTCACGCACCATTAACAGCTATTTTTCTAATAGCAGAAATTACAGGAGGATATGGATTAATTATTCCATTAATGTTAGTATCATCAATAAGTTTTGCAATATCAAAACGATATGATAAGTACTCAATGGATGTTCACTCTATCGCAGATCAAGGAATAGTTTTTACATCTGATAAAGACAGAAACCTTTTCAATAAAATCGATTTATTTTCTATTTACATTAAAAAGATTGAAACATTAACGCCTAATAATACAATAGAAGATGTAAAAGAAATTTTTTCATCAACAACACAAGATTTTATTCCTATTTTAAATGAGGATGAATCAATTCATGGAATTATAGTTTTAGATCATATACGTTCGTTTATTTTTAGAGATAATACATCTAATAAAACTTACGAAGATTGTATTACAGAAGCATCATCAACTTCGGTTTTTGCAAATGCTGCAAATGTGATTAATATGATGGAAAGTAAAAAAATAGAATATATGTTACTTACAAAGCAAGGTAAATTTGTAGGTTATGTTACAGAAAGTTTATTGCTAGAAAACTATAGAGAAAATTTAAAGAAACTTAGAATTGAATAACCCGCAACACTACGTGTTGCTTTTTTTCCGAGTCGTTAACCTCAAAGTATTTTGCGAATCCAACTTTTTTTGGGGAAGTTGGTTTCACAAAATAATCATGTCCTTTTATCCTGAGCTTAGAAATTAGCT
>Ga0308157_10000991_pt1 | contig 69206 bp, 60 predicted proteins | sample PhyBR1_FD_201035 | JGI IMG/M metagenome (GOLD analysis project Ga0308157, IMG submission 201035) | Phyllosphere microbial communities from UC Gill Tract Community Farm, Albany, California, United States - DLSLB.R1 | ecosystem: Host-associated > Plants > Phyllosphere > Unclassified | place: USA... | reverse complement strand
CCGGTATAATCACCGGCTCGCCGCAAGGCGAAAGCAGTAACGATCGGGGCGTAGCGCAGCCTGGTAGCGCATCTGCCTGGGGGGCAGAGGGTCGTCGGTTCAAATCCGGCCGTCCCGACCAATTACTAGCTTTGGATTAAGGGCTTGCGGCTTATGTCGCGAGCCCTTTTTCGTTTTGTTGCCAGGTGTTTGCTGCTTCGGCAATGCGACAGCGGTGCTGATTGCTTGCCGCGGCGCTTTGGGCCTGCCGGGATGGTGCTCGGTCGTCGCGCGGACTGGATGCCGTGGAACGGCGATTGGCCGTCTCCGGCCTCCAATCCATCCGCTGCAGGCTACCCTCAGGATGAGCCCCCAACACATCAATCACAGGCTCGCAGGGCGCTATGCTCGGGCCAGGCCGAGGGCCGCCAGTGCCAGGTCGGGTTCGTGTCCTGCCCGTGTCGGGCTGATGTCGTTACCCAGAACCGGGAAGGGCAGGATGATGTCGGTAAGCCAAACAACTGATTCAAGGGGTCTTTCATGCACATCAACAGCGCCCGACTTCGCGAGCTCCGCACTGGCCGGCAGTGGTCGCAGGAGCAGTTGGCCAATCTGAGTGGTTTGAACCTGAGGACCATCCAGCGCCTGGAGTCAGGCGCGAAGATCTCGACGGAATCCTTGCGCGCGCTGGCTGCCGTCTTCGAGGTGCCTGCCGAAAGCCTGCTGGCGGGTAATCCCTCCCCCAGTCAGCCAGCGCTGGAGGCAATGCGTGGCGGCGTGCTGCGCGGCCTGGAGTTCACCGGCACCACACCGCGGGCGGACTTCTGGTGGTTCGCCCTTGCTGTGGCGATGGTGCTTGCCTTCGCCCAGCTGTTTGCTGAAGCCATTGGCCAATGGGCGCTGGAAATCGCCTCGCTGGTGGTGCTGCTGCCCTGGATCGCGGCCTGTACCCGGCGCCTGCGCGACGCTGGTTTCAACCCGTGGTGGCAGCTGATCAGTCTGGCGCCGGTTGGTGGCATCCTGGTGCTGCTCTATCTGCTCACCTATCCCAGCAAGGCGAAGGAGCCGGCCGAGGTGGCTGCGGGATAAGCAAGGGTGCCCGATGGGCTGTGGCATGTCTGGATACGGGTGCGACGTGCACCCAGTGGTGATCCCTCACCTTGTAGCTCGACTTTGCAACCCGGAGGTCGGGTCGTCTCAAGCAGGGCGGGGTGGTTATTACGCGGTGCGGATAACCGGTGTAGCCGGTATAACCGAACCACGGATCCTGCCATTGGGTGTTTAGTCCTATGCGAGTACTTCTGATACTCCTTCTATTCGTAGTCGCTGTTCCAGAGGGGCTGGCGAAATGCAAGGCTCGCTTCTATGTGATTTCCGGCTCTGTCGTCGACGCCAGTGGTGCGCCATTAGCTGGCGCAATGGTGGGGGCCTCTTGGCTGCAGAATTCGCGAGCTTACGGGCCCGCTTTGACACTCACTGATCAGAATGGCCTGTACTCGCTACCCATCAGGTTCGACCTCAGCTCGGGCTACTCGTTATGGGGCGACAAGTGCAAAGGAGTCCTTCGTCAGTTCTCTCTTTCGGCGTACACACTTACTGAAAGATCAGCCCCAATCCCAGTTCCAGTCGGGCAGGGCTCCAAAATCGAGGCGCCCCGCATTCAGATCAGCCAGCCGATCGAGCGAGAGCCACTCTGGCCGGATGAGTTCAGGGCTGACTGATCGTTCAAGTCGACGCCGCTTGGCTGAAGCACTTTGATGTCGTCAGTCGGCCGCGAATCCCAGCTTCTGAGACGCCCCGGCGCCATGCTGGGCCATGCTTCCACAGAACTTCAAATGGGCGAAGGTCGCAGACTTCGAGAGCCAACTGACGGCGATCTACGTCAACGAAATTGCAGTATCCCGGTTGGTCGAGCGGCTGGACGGATCGTGGTTCGTGAACCTGGCCTACCACCTGCCTCCACCTGACGGAGCAGTGCTGCACCCGCCACGCAACTGCCGGAGCTACGAGACCGGCAGGGCGGGATGCGAAGAATGGGCGCGGCGGAATGAGCGCAGACTGCGAGCTGAGACGGCAGAGATTGCGTTCAAGAAATGGGGGCGTCGCTAGCGGCAGTTCCCTCCGGACTTGGTACTACGTTGCTTGTTTGTTCTTGCAGCACCTCACTTTGCTCAGACCCTGCTGGGGTACGTCAAGACGGTGCAATGCTGCTCGGTGGGGTTTAGCATCACAGCCCCAAAGGGCGGCCGTGCTTGATCGCCCGACGTCTGACGTAATGAGGCTGCAATGAACTATCCCGGTAAGCCATCCGCCCTGTGGCGCGTTCTGGAATTTCTCTTCGGCGGCAACATGATCGAAGGAACGGTGAAGACAGCGCTCTGGGTTTTGGCGATGGTCGCTCTTCTGAGCTGGTTGTCCTGCCGGTAAGGCCATCAGCCGGCCGCGGCGGCGAGGGTGCTGCTGGCGTCTGCTACGCAGGTATCAGCCTTGGTAGGCAAACCTTGGCTGGGAGACACCGTCGACAGTCACCTGTTCCACGAACATCGCATAGGGTCGGGCCCACACGCCCAGGTCGCCATACAAGGGCTTGTAGAGGACCAGAGCTTCCAATGTTTCGCTGCTCCGGGCGAGGCCGATGACTTCGTATTCGCCGCCTTTGAAATGGCGGTAGCGTCCAAGTTCGAGACTGGGAAGAGGCGGTAGGTCGGACATTGACGATTTCTCTGTCGGGTAGGGCGGCGGATCGTAGCAGCCGGAAGAAAGGGCTGTCTGCGCACTGAAATTGAGGCCGATGTCGATCCGTGGCGAGAGGCGCATATTGGCTCAAGCATGCTTGTGCCGGTCAAATCCCGAAGAACAGTGGAAGTGTCGTCTCAACGTATTGACGTAAACCCGTCGCTGGTTTTTGCTCAGATCAGGGGCCGCCAAGAGTGGATGGCAACTCGCGTCTATCCTCAGCGCTTGCCCAGGTAGCCTTCCAGCACTTGCCTGGCCAGCGTCAGGTTGCTCACGATGGTAGGGCCGAGGAGGGCTCGCGTGGCCGGGCCGTTGGTGAGGCTCAAGCCGCGGATATCGAGAGACTGCCTGATGCGCTTGCCCACGAATCTCTCCAATTGCGGAGATGCGGGCAATGAGGCGCGGATCTCGCGCATCTCGATGATCGCCTCGCGCCAGGCTTTCTCATCGGGGGTGGCTGAGGAGAAGACGGTGATGAGCCTGTCCAAGGTGGTCAGCATGTCGTGAAGCAGCGTGTCTTTGGGCATGTTCTGCTCCTTCGCCAAAGGACGAATTTTACCGGCTGCCAGACGGGATTCAAACCGGCAGGTACCGCGCAATCCTGCCGGTGGCGTTGATGTCTAGGTAGACTGTTGGAGCAGGGGCCAGTCTGGCAACCCAAGGCTCTGGCGGTCTCGCAAGAGCCGAAAAGCGCGTGCAACGCTTTTGCGCAAGACTTTGAATGCGGCGCCCACGTGGGGTGGTGGCGAGACCGAAGGGTCATCACAATCTTTTGCTTGCCTGCTGCCGAAAATAGGGCAGTCCTCCTGGAGAGCATTCATGAAATTCTTTGTACCTGGTGTAGCCGCCTTGCTGATGTCTGCTGCGGTCACGGGCTGTGCGTCGAAAGACGACGCGAAGACAGAGGCTACGCAGCCGCGTGTGGGCATGGCCAATCCTGCATCCGAGCACTGCGTGAAGAAGGGCGGCAAGGTCGAGATCAAGAAGAACAGCGAGGGTGGTGAGTACGGCATCTGCCATCTTGCGGATGGCACCCAGATCGAAGAATGGGAGCTGTTCCGGCGCGACAACGCGGCCGGCACGAAGTAAGCCGCTGGTTTGCATCGCATGTGGCTGACTTTGCTACTGTCACGGTTTGTCCTGCCTGAGCGAACCCTGGAATGAGCAAGGTGGACCAGTTGGTGGCGCAGTTGCAGTTGGCGCCACATCCGGAAGGCGGCTACTTCCGCCGCTTCCATGAATCGCCTCAACACATCATCGTCGAGGGCGTAATACGTCCTGCGTTGACGGCCATCCACTACCTGCTTGGTGCGGGGCAGGGTAGCGCCTGGCATCGCATCGATGCGGAGGAGATTTGGCAGTGGCAGGCGGGCGAACCGTTGCAGTTGTTGTTGTGGGAGGGCAATGGCGCTGCAATCAAACAGATCGAGCTGGGTGCCATAGGCGATGGACGGCAGTCATTGGCGATCGTGCCCAGGGGCGTGTGGCAGGCAGCGCGGCCGCTGGGTTCGCACGCTTTGGTCAGCTGCATGGTTGCGCCGGGCTTCCTGTGGTCGGGGTTTGAGCTGATGGCGGCGTCAAGTGATGACGCGGTGTGGCTGCAAACGCATGATGGTTGGGTATAGGTGCGTTGGCGTTCGGTGTGACTTCCTTGCTGCGGATGTTCGGCGTACAGGGTGCGGCCGCGCGGCAGGCGACAGCGACCCGGCAGAGGACATCATGGATGGAAAAACGCACTCTGACCCCGGTTTTTCGTGTGAGGATGGTTGATGGCGAATGATGGTTGTCCGGATCCGCGCGGTGGCGCAGGCGATAGTTCGCCAGACGCGAGGGATCAGCAGATGCCGGCATGGTTGCGTGGGCCACGGTGGCGGCGTTGGCTGCTGATCGTGATGCTGTTCCTGGTTGGCTGGAGCGCGTTGTTTGGTGGTTGGATTGGCATTGCGCTGTTGCGCGATTCGACCGACAGGAATGCCGGTGCCGTTGCCTTCAACATCGTGTTGGTGGTGTTCATGGCGACGGTTATGTTCCTGGTATTGCAGCGCGGGCTCTATCGCTGGTTCTGGCATATCGAGCGCAGACGTGGTCACGGGTGGTTTGAGCCTGGCGGCAAGGCAATGCAATTTGGCGCGACGCGTACCGACGCGCCGCCCGTCATCGCTTGGCCGTGGCAATTGCGGTTGCGCCATCTGGGCTTCCTGCTGCTTGGCATGGCGACGCTGCTGTTTATCTTTCTGCCTTTTGAGAACCAGCTTGCGATTGGCGGCTTTCTTGCGCGCCACAGTGCTGGCAGGGCATCGGCCGGAAGCCTGTCCATGTTGATCTTCGCCTGGTTGCCTTTGCTGCTGCTTGGCGGCCTGTCGATGTTGCTTTTGTCGCGGCAGATTCGGCGTCGGGACGCAGGCCAATTGACTGCAGAAGGGAAGCTGCTGCTGGCTGCGGAGGTGAACTGGCTGTTCTCCTTTGCCACCGCTTTTGCCATGACCATGTTGTTGTGCCGCCTGTTCGGCGCAATGGTGGTTCGCTACGTGTAGAAAACCGGGGTCAGCGTCGTATTTTTTACATCGGTGCGCTGGAAGTAAGTCGGTTGGCTGACTTGCTGATGGTGATTGCCGGCATGACGTTGCAGGCCCATTTTCTCTATTCCATGGGGCCGGCATTGGTGGCACCGAACCATTGCTCGTTCTGCTGCGGTGTAGCGGTGTAGTGCCGAGCCATGCTCGGCATGGGGCGTTTCCGGTAAAGCCCCATGCCGAGCATGGCTCGGCACTACACCGTTGGCTGGCAGTTCATTGCGCTCGAAGAACGATGTTCTAACGCATTGCTGCAACGAAATGGCTAATGTCGCCAGCCAGATCGTCCCAAGGAAGACAGGTATGTCGGTAGTGCAGAGCTTGCGTGGTTGCTGTCTGTTGATGTGCTTGCTTGCAGGAGGGGTTTCGGCGCAGGAAGCGATGGACGTGCCTGCGGACGCGGGAGCGGCACCGATCCGCGATATGGACGCGGTCGTCGTCCATGGCGTGCAGCCCGGGCCTGGCTTGTGGCGGGCCAGCAAGGACGGGCATGTGCTTTGGATCCTCGGCACGGTGTCGCCCTTGCCAAACCAGATTGATTGGCGGGCCGATGAGGTACGAGCGGTGATCGCGCGCTCGGGGCAGGTGTTGCTGTCACCCGGCGTGGTGTTTGATGCCGACGTGGGCTTCTTTGGCAAGCTGGCGTTGGCGCCATCGATCTGGAAGGTGATGCGCAACGAAGACGGCGCGGAGCTGGGCGATGTGCTGGCGCCGCCGCTGTATGCGCGCTGGCGTGCGGTGAAACAACGTTACCTGCCGCGCGATGGCGGGGTCGAGCGCAAGCGGCCGATGTTCGCCGCCGGTGAGTTGCAAGCGGCGGCGATGAAATCCATCGGCCTCGGTCAGAAGCCGGTGGTCTGGCCTGTGGTGGAAGCTGCCGCGAAGGCGGCGGGTATCACGCCAACCTCAACGAGTTGGAAGATCAAGATCGAGGACCCGAAGGCAGCGGTCCGCGAGTTCCGCGAGGGGGGCATGGATGATGCGGTGTGCCTCGAACGGACCGTGGACTTGGTTGAGAACGATCTGCCGACCTTGGTCGAGCGTGCGAATGCCTGGGCAATGGGCGATGTGGAGGCGTTGCGGCGCTCACCGTATGAGGACGCGGGTGCGGCCTGCATGCAGGCGATCACGCAGTCGGGCTTCGTGCGCAATCGTGGCTTCGGTGATCTGAAGGCGGGTGTGCGCCAGCATTGGTTGTCGATTGCGGAGACTGCCGTGCAGCGCAATGAGGAAACGTTTGCGATGTTGCCGGTGGATCGGTTGCTGGAAGCCGATGGCTATCTGGCAGCGCTGCAGGCGCGCGGGTATGAGATTGAGTCGCCCTGAAGAGCAGTGCTGAGGTGGCAGTGCGGAGCTGATGCAAGGACGGCGGGCACACACCAAGTAGCCCGGGTAAGCGGGAGCGCACCCGGGGCTGTTCGCTGTGATCTGAGAGGCCGCTGGAGAATGATTTGCCCGGGTGCGCTGCGCTTACCCGGGCTACGGTGTTGCTGGTTTGTGGGAGCGGCGTAAGTCGCGAAGCTGGGATGGCTCGAGCAGCCAGTTTTCGTATCGCCGGATGGTGCTTTTGCTTCGCGGCTTACGCAGCTCCCACAAAGAAAAATCCGATGCCAAGGGGCTGGCATCGGATTTCGGGATGGTCGCAAATTGGAGTTCAGCTCAGCTCGCCGCACTCAACGGTGCCGTGCTGTCCTGCAGCTTCGGCCAACGCTTCAGGATGGCGGCGCGAATACCTGCTGCATCAATCCCGGCCTCGGCCAGCAGGTCTTCGCGGCTGGCGTGGTGCTGATAGCTGTCAGGCAGGCCTAGGTGCAGCATCGGCATCAGCACGGCTTCGGCGTTGAGCAGTTCAGAGACGCCCGAACCAGCGCCGCCGGCAACCACGTTGTCTTCAACGGTGACAAAGCCGTCGTGCGTGCGCGCCAGCTCCAGCAGCATCGTCTTGTCCAGCGGCTTGATGAAACGCATGTTGACCACGCTCAGGCCCAGCTCGCGGCCAACCTGTTCGGCTGCCGGTACGCTGGCACCGAAGGCGAGGATGGCGACGCGGCTGCCTTGCACGCGCAGCTGCGCCTTGCCGATTTCCAGCGTGGACAGGTCTTTGCCAACGGCAGCACCGGGGCCGGTGCCGCGCGGGTAGCGCACTGCCGCCGGGCCCTTGTACTGCAGGCCGGTGCTCAGCATCTGCCGGCATTCGGCTTCATCGCCCGGGGCCATGACCACCATGTTGGGCACACAGCGCAGGTAGCTCAGGTCGAGGTTGCCTGCGTGGGTGGCGCCGTCCGGGCCGACCACGCCGGCGCGGTCGATGGCAAACAGCACATCCAGATCCTGGGTGGCGACGTCATGTACCAGCTGGTCGTAGGCGCGCTGCAGGAAGGTGGAGTAGATGGCGACCACGGGCTTGGCGCCCTGCGTGGCCATGCCAGCGGCCAGCGTCACTGCATGCTGCTCAGCGATGGCGACGTCGAAGTAGCGGTCAGGATATTCCTTGCTGAAACGCACCAGCCCCGAGCCTTCGCGCATGGCCGGGGTGATTGCCAGCAGCTTCGGGTCGGCCGCGGCGGCATCGCACAGCCAGTCGCCGAAGATATCGGTATAAGTCGGCTTCTTGGGCGCGCCTTTTTCCGGCAGGCCCTTGCTGGGATCGAACGGACCGACGGCGTGGTAGCCGATCTGGTCGTCCTCGGCCGGCTCGTAGCCTTTGCCCTTGGTGGTCATGATGTGCAGCAAGTGCGGGCCCTTGGCATCCTTCAGGTGCTTGAGGGTCGATACCAGCAGCGGCAGGTCATGGCCATCGATCGGGCCGGTGTAATGGAAGCCCATCTGCTCGAAGGCGGTGGATGGCACGAACATGCCTTTCCACTGTTCTTCCCAGCGCTTCACGAAGCGCGCAGGCGGGCTGTGGCGCTTGTCGCCGAGGATCTTCTTGCCGCTCTCGCGCAGGGCGTTGAGGGTGCGGCTGGCGGTTGCTCGGCCCAGCATCTTGGTCAGTCCACCGACGGCTTCGGAGATGGACATGTTGTTGTCGTTGAGGATGACCAGCACGTTCGGCTCGTCGTCCATGCCGCCTGCGTGGGCCAGCGCTTCAAACGCCATGCCGGCGGTCATCGCGCCGTCGCCGATCACCGCGATCACCTTGCGGTCATCGCCCTGGCGCTGGCGCGCGATGGCCATGCCCAGTGCGGCGGAGATCGAGGTCGAGGAATGGCCGACGCCAAAGGTGTCGAACTCGCTTTCCTCACGCTTGGGGAACGGCGCAACGCCGTCCTTCTGCTTGACGGTGTGGATGCTGTCGCGACGACCGGTGAGGATCTTGTGCGGGTAGGTCTGGTGGCCCACGTCCCACACCAGCTGATCGACCGGGGTGTCATACAGATAGTGCAGGGCAACGGTAAGCTCGATCACGCCCAGGCCTGCCGCGAAGTGACCGCCGCTCTTGCCCACCGATTCGATCAGGTAGGCGCGCAATTCGCCGGCAATGGCCCCCAGTTCGCTCTCGTCGAACAGACGCAGGTCATCGGGAGTCTTGATGCGCGACAGGCGCGGATAGCTGGCAGAGTCGATCATGGTCTTCGCGTTTCACTCGAAACGGTATTTTCCCCGTCCGGAGAGGGTGGGGCAAGCAAAGCACATCATCAATGAGTGCTGGATGAGGTGGTTTGGCACCAAGCTGAAGGCCGTGTTCAGCCTGGATGACTGTTTCGCATGAATACGCGAGACCGCAGCGTGGGGCTCAGAGCCCGCGTTGCAAGGCTTTGCGCGGCAACTGCGACTTCAGGAAGGCCATCTGATCGGCGAGGATGTTGCGGTTGGACAGGATCAGGTGCTCGATCCAGCTGGGTCGGTAGGGCACCGCCAGCAGCGGCATGTTGGCCTGCGCCGGGGTGCGGTTGCTCTTGCGCGAGTTGCAGTGGAAGCAGGCGCTGACGACGTTTTCCCAGGTGTCCTTGCCGCCCTTGGAGACGGGCAGGACGTGGTCGCGGGTCAGCTGCGGGCGGCTGAAGTGCTGGCCGCAATACAGGCAGAGCTGGGCATCGCGCGCGAACAGTGCGGGATTGGTGAGGTTGGGCGTGGGGTCGATCGCGCGCGAGCGGGCGTGGCCACGCGAGGCGATGATCGGGTGCAGGTCCATGCCGCTGCGCAGGCCGGTCAGCCGCGATATTGCGCCGTGTACGTGCAGGCAGGGGTCACCCATGGTCCAGGCGACGGCGCCGCGTGCATACAGGCAGGCGGCATCCTGCCAGTTGATCCAGTCCAGCACGCGGCCATGCGCATCCAGCGACAGCAGTCGCACGGAGCCGAGGCGGTGCAGGGAGGGCGGAAGTGAAAACCCGTCTGTCGGAGCGGAAGTCCCGGCTCCGGTATCGATCAGACTACGCGGTGTAGTGTCTGTCTCCATCGGGTTAACAGCTTATACACGATGCGTGACAGTTTGTGTAAAGGCGGGAGGCGGCCGGTGGTTTTGTGGGAGCGGCGTGAGCCGCGAAGCTGGGGGTGTCTCGGACGCCTGAGAGCTTACCCCTCCCCAGCCCTCCCCTCCGCCTTCGGCGCAAGGGAGGGGGCTCTACGCAAGAGCTGCCCTCACCCCAACCCCTCTCCCGCGGGCGGGAGAGGGGCTTGCAGATCGCAGGCAACTTAATCACTCCCTTCTCCCGCTTGCGGGAGAAGGTGCCCCGAAGGGGCGGATGAGGGTAGCTTTGCCCTGCTTTTGCTGTTGGATCAGTCGCCGAAGCGGACCGAATCCATCGCCATCAGCGAGTCGGCGCCAGCGGCGATGCCGGCGGCGTGGCTCAGGGTGCGCGGCAGGATGCGGGCGTAGTAGAAGCGCGCGGTTTCCAGCTTGGCCTGCTTGAAGGCTTCCGGGTGGCTGGATGCCTGTGCGGCGACCACCGAACGGGCCCACCAGTAGGCCACGGCGATGTAGCCGCTGTAGAACAGGTAATCCCAGCTGGCCGCGCCCAGTTCTTCCGGGTTGGCGGCGGCACGCTGCAGTACATCGATGGTCAGCTTGCCCCATTCCTTGGCCTTGCCGCCCAGCACCGGCAGGAACTCGGCCACGGCCGGGTTGCTTGCATTGGCGGCGATGAACTGCTCGATCTCGGCCAGGAACAACTTCAGGCCGGCGCCCTGCGAGGCGGCGGTCTTGCGGCCGATCAGGTCCAGCGCCTGGATGCCGGTGGTGCCTTCATACAACGTGGTGATGCGGGCATCACGGGCGTACTGCTCCATGCCGTGCTCGGCGATGTAGCCGTGGCCGCCGAACACCTGCTGGCCGTTGTAAGTCGCTTCGATGCTCCACTCGGTCAGGCAGGCCTTGACGATGGGGGTGAGGAAGCTGACCAGCGTATCGGCGTCGGCGCGCGCCTGCGGATCGCTGCTGCTGTGTGCGGCATCGAGCTGGGTGTAGGCGTGTGCGGCGAGCAGGCGGCCACCTTCGGTCAGTGCCTTGGTGGTCAGCAGCATGCGGCGTACATCGGGCTGGGCGATGATCGGGTCGGCCGGCTTGTCCGGCTGCACGGCACCCTTGGGTGCGCGCGACTGCAGGCGCTCGCGGGCATAGGCCAGTGCGCCCTGGTAGGCACGCTCGGACTGCGCCAGGCCCTGCACGCCAACGCCGAGGCGGGCGGAGTTCATCATCACGAACATCGCCTGCAGGCCCTTGTGCGGCTGGCCGACGAGGTAGCCCTGGGCGCCGTCAAAGTTCATCACGCAGGTAGACGAGCCGTGGATGCCCATTTTGTGTTCCAGCGCGCCGCAATGCAGTTCGTTGCGCTCGCCCTGCTTGCCTTCGCGGTCGACCTTGTACTTCGGGGTGACGAACAGCGAGATGCCCTTCGGGCCGGCCGGTGCGTCGGGCAGCTTGGCCAGCACCAGGTGCACGATGTTGTCGGCGAGGTCGTGCTCGCCGGCGGTGATGAAGATCTTGGTGCCGGTGATCGAATAGCTGCCGTCGGCGTTCGGCTCGGCGCGGGTCTTGAGCAGGCCCAGGTCGGTGCCGGCGTGCGGCTCGGTCAGGCACATGGTGCCGGTCCAGTTGCCGGCCACCAGCGGCTTGAGGAAGGCTTCCTTCTGCCAGTCTTCGCCGTAGTGCTTGAGCGCTTCAACAGCGCCGTGCGACAGCATCGGGAACAGGCTCCAGGCCAGGTTGGCCGAGGACACCATTTCGCTCAAGGCCATGCCCATGGTTTCCGGCATGCCCTGGCCGCCGAAATCCGGCGACGCGGTCAGGCCGGTCCAGCCGCCTTCGACGAACTGTGCATAGGCTTCCTTGAAGCCGGGTGCGGTGGTGACTTCGTTGGTGGCCTTGTCGAGCTTGCAACCGGTCTGGTCGCCTACCGCATTGAGCGGGGCAAGCACGCTGGTGCTGAAACGACCGGCTTCTTCAAGCACCGCGTCGATCAGGTCGGCGGTGGCGTCTTCGAAACCCAACGATGCAAACAGGGACTCGGCCTTCAATACGTCGTGCAGGGCGAAACGGAGGTCGGTAACAGGGGCTTTGTAGTTGCTCATCAGACGGCTCTCGAACGATGCGGGAACGGATGGGGGATCAGCGCAGCACGCCGGGCAGGCCCGGTGCCTGGTTGAGGCTGTTGCGCGATTTGATGTCGAAACTGCGTTGCTTCTTTTCTTCCGGGGTGGCGCTGACGCTGCCTTCCAGTTCGTAGAACAGCGAGCGGCCACCGGCCAGCGCATCGGCCACGACGATGCGCGCCGAGGACGAAGGCTGCAGGCGGACCTTGATGACGTCGGCCGATTCCGGGCCGATCGACAGCGCCGGGCTGGCGCTGAGCGTGCCGGCGGCTTCATCGCCAACCTTCACCGCCAGCGACACGTTGTCGAAACGCATCGGCATCGAGCTGTAGTTGCGCAGGCGCAGTTCCACTTCCCAGTTGCCGTCATTGCCGACGCTCAGCTGCTGGATGCTGGCCGCAGGTTCGGAGACGCGCTTCACCGGGCCATTGCCGCAGGCGGTAAGTACAAGTGCGAGTACGGCCATCAAGGCGTACTGGGGGCGAAAACGCATGGGGCGTGGTCCTCGGGTCCTGAGCTTATCTCCCAAGAATACTACGGCGTATGGCGGCCTGTTGGGTACAGGGCTGCCAGATCAGCCAATATGACGGAGGGATGGCGGAACCGGCGCGGTCATGCATCGAGTCATGCAGGGGGCAGAGGTTGCCGTCATTCGCGTCATTTTCTGGGGATTCATCAATGCGTTCATTCAAGTTGTTGCCGCTTGCAAGCGCTATCCGCGGCGGTCTGGCAGTTGTGGCGCTGTGCGCCTCCGTTCCGGCGCTGGCAGCGCCACCGCAGTTCGATCTTCAAGCAGGCAGCATCGAGGAGGTGTTGCCCGAATTCGCCCGCCAGGCCGGCGTGCAGATCATCGCCCCGGCGCATTCAGGCGGCGCCCAGCGCATCGAAGTGGCCGAGCTCAAGGGGCAGATGGAACCGCGCCAGGCGCTGGCCCGTCTGCTCACCGGCACCGGCCTGAGCGTGGCCTCGGACGACGGCCGCACCATTACCCTGCGCGCGGCCACGCCGATGTTGGCCTCGCTCGGTGGATTGGGCGGTCTGGCCGCAGGGCAGGCTGCAGCTCCGGCTGCGCCGCAGGAAGCCGCTGAACCCGCGCCAGCAGTGGCCAGCCCCAGCGTCAGCACGCTGGACCAGATCACCGTGGTCGGCAGCCAGATCAAGGGCGCCAAGACCGCCGCGATCCTGCCGGTGGCGACCTTGCAGGCCGAGCAGATCGAGGCCACCGGCGCCGTGTCCGGCGACGAGCTGTACCGGTCCATCCCGCAGATGGGCGATGTCTCGTTCAGTGGCACCAATGGTGGCAACAGCTCCAACTACGCCCGCGGCGACATCGCCTCGGTCAATCTGCGTGGCCTTGGCGTTGGCAATACCCTGCTGCTGATCAACGGCCGCCGCACTGTGGTCCATCCCACCAGTCAGGCCGATGGCAACCTGGTGCCGGTGCTGACCTACAACGCCAATGCAGTGCCGGTGTCCAACCTGCGTCGCGTTGAAGTGCTGCTGGACGGCGCGGCCGCCATCTACGGCACCGATGCGGTGGCTGGTGTGGTCAACAACGTGCTGCGCGACGACATGGACGGCGGCACCATCAGCGTGCAGAAGGGCTTCGGTGAAGGCACCGACCTGCGCGATATCGGCGTCAATGGCATGTGGGGCAAGAACTCTGAAGACCTGCGCTCCAACATCACCATCGCCTTCAACTACTACAACACCACCGGCTTGAACTCGCTGGACCAGGACTGGACCAAGAACGGTAACCGTGCGGCCGACTTCCTCGGCACCCCGTTTGAAGGCCTGGCCGGCACCGACAACCGCAACACCAACAGCCCGTGGGGCAACTTCACCGTGGTTGGCCCGCGGGTCTCGCAGAACGGTACCTGGTTGACCACCACCGCCGGTGCGTTCCATGTGCAGCCCACCAGCAACAGCGGTTGCGCCGCGACCATTGCCGATGGCCTGTGCGTGCAGTCCGGCAGCAAGGCGACTTCCGGTGCCGACGCCAACCTGCGCGACAACCAGCAGGGCCAATATCCGCTGTCGATCAGCCCGGACGTGCGTCGTTTGAACCTGTTCGTCACCGGCAAGCATGATTTCGATAACGGCTTGTCGTTCTTCAGCGAGGCTGGCATCTACAACTCGCGCGCCTACAGCCTGCAGAACGGCGTCAACACCATCACCGCCTTGCCGATGACGGTGGCAGCCAGCAACTACTGGAATCCCTTCGGCGCGATGTACCTGCCCGACGGTTCGCTCAACCCGAATCGCCTGCAGGGCCTGAACATCGATGCCAATGGCGTGCCGGTGAGCATCACCAGCTACCGCTTCGAGCGGCCGACCCGCATCGAGGTCAACAACACCCAGGTGCGTGCCTTGGCCGGCCTGCGTGGCTTCCACTACGGCTTTGACTGGGAAAGCGCTGCGCTGTACTCGGCAGCCAGGGTCAAGGACACGCAGGATGCAGTGAGCATGTCGCTGTTCCAGCAGGCCCTGGCCAATCCCACCGCATCGGCCTACAACCCGTTCTGCGGCGGCTGCAACGACTGGGACAAGCTGGATCAGTTCTTCTACAAGGCGCAGCGCCAGAGCAAGACCGAGCTGTTCCTGTGGGACTTCAAGGCCTCGCGCGCGGACCTGTTCAAGACCTGGGCCGGCGATGTCGGTATGGCCGCCGGCCTGGAAGTACGCCACGAAACCCAGCGCGATGATCGCGATGCACGCGTCGATGGTTCGGTGACCTTCACCGATGCGATCACCGGCGTTGCCTATCCCAGCGACATGTACGGCGTCAGCCCGACCCCGGACACCTATGGCTCGCGCACCGTCGCCGGTCTGTTCGCCGAGTTCTCGGTGCCGCTGGTGTCGCCGGAAATGAACATCCCGCTGGTGCGCTCGCTGGACCTGCAGGTGGCCGGCCGCGCCGAGCGCTACAACGATTTCGGCAATGTCGCCAAGCCGAAGCTGGCGCTGGGCTGGCAGGTGTTTGATGGCCTGACCCTGCGTTCGTCCTGGGCCAAGGGCTTCCGTGCGCCCAACCTGGAGCAGATCAACGCCACGGTGGTCAGCCGTTCCAACACCCGCACCGACTACATCCAGTGCGAGGCGGACAAGCGCAGCGGTGCACAGCCGGCGTTCGCCAACTGCGGCGGCTACAGCTACTCCACCACCGCGCGCCGCTCGGGCAACCCGGACCTGAAGCCGGAAACCTCCACCAATACCAGCGCCGGCCTGGTCTTCCAGCCGCGCTTCATCCCGGAGAACTACGGCCGCTTCACCTTCGCCGTCGATTACTACAAGTACGAGCAGGAAGGCATCATCGGCCTGTTCGGCGAAGGCAATGCGCTGATCCTGGACTACATGCTGCGCCAGCAGGGCGGTAGCAACTCGGCGGTGGTGCGTGCAGATGCCACGGCTGATGACATCGCCCGTTTCGCAGGCACCGGTCTGGAAGCAGCCGGCAAGGTGCTGTACGTCACTGATCAGTACGTCAACCTGGAGCCGCAGACCCTGCGCGGCGTGGACTACAACTTCAGCTGGAACTCGCCGGAAACCGCGATCGGTCGTTTCGATCTTTCGGTTACCGGTACCCACCTGATCGAGTTCTACCGCCAGCGTTCGCCGGCACTGCAGGCGCTGGAAGATGCCAAGTCCGCTGGGCTGGTGGATCCGTCGATCCGCATCACCGGTGGTGGCGACCTGATCGGCAATGGCGGCAACCCGGAATGGAAGTGGTCCGGCACGCTGACCTGGCGCTACCAGCAGCTGTCGGTGGGCGCGAGCGCGCGTTATGCCAGCTCCTACGTCGAGAACGGCCTGACCCTGGCCGATGGCACGCCGTGGACGGTGAAGTCGCAGACGCTGGCCAATGCCTTCGTCAAGTACGACTTCGCACGCGAGGGTTGGCTCAACAACGTGGCGGTCAAGGTCGGTGCCAACAACATCGCCAACAAGCGCCCGCCGATCTCCGACGATGTCTTCGGTTACCCGTCGGGTGTTTACCAGGCCAACCCGCGTTACTGGTATGTCAACGTGAGCAAGGCGTTCTGATGCACAAAAACGTTCCATTCTGCCTTGTGGCGGGAGCCGGGCAGGTGCCGCGATGAACGCGGCGCTTGCGCGGGAGCGTGCCGGCTGGTTGGCCGAGCACATATTGCCTTGCGAGCCCGCGCTGCGGGACTGGCTGCGGCGGCGATTGTCGCTGCGCCAGGACGTGGATGACGTGATCCAGGAGACCTACGCCATCCTCGCCGGAATGGCGGATGTATCGCACATCCTGCAGCCCAAGGCCTATGTGTACTCGGTCGCCCACTCGGTGGTGCTGCAGCAGTTGCGGCGCGCGCAGGTGGTGTCGATCGAGGCCGTTGCCGAGATCGACCGTGTCGCCATTGTTGGCGACGAAGTCAGCCCGGAGCGGATGGCGTCGTCACGACAGGAGCTGGCGCGCATAGGCGCCTTGATCGAAAGCCTGCCGGACAAGTGTCGGCAGGCGTTCGTGCTGCGGCGTGTGGAGGGCTACTCGCAGCGCGAGATCGCCGAACGCATGCAGATCAGCGAGAACACCGTGGAGAAACACATCTGCAAGGGAATCCGGGTATTGATGGATTCGATGAAGCGTGATGACGACGTAATGCAGAAGAGTAGTGAGCGGTTCGCCGCGGAAGGAGCAAGGCATGCGCGTCGGCGCTGATGCGAGTATTGATGATGTAGCCGCCAGTTGGGTGGCGCGCGAGGACCGCGCGCAACTCACGGTGGAGGAACGTGCGCAACGTGATGCCTGGCTGGAAGCCGATACGCGCCACTTTGGCGCTTATGCCCGCGCCCATGCAGTGCTGGCACGTACCGATCGCGCACGCGCGCTGTCGGCCGGCGAAATGGATCGTGCATTCACCGCACGCGCGCCACGACGGGCGCGGCGCGTACTGCGCTGGGCAATGGGCCTGGCTGCCGTGGTTGGCGTGCTCGCCATCGGCGTGCAACGCCAGGACGATGGGGCTGAGTACTTCGCCACCCGCAAGGGCGAGATCCTGCGCGTACCGCTGCAGGACGGTTCGGCGATCACGCTGGATTCGGACTCGCAGGTGCGGGTGCAGTTCAGCGCGACCCGCCGTGATATCCATCTGCTGCAGGGCGAGGCTTTGTTCGATGTGGCCAAGAACCCGCAACGCCCGTTCGTGGTGCGCGCGGAGGAAACCGATGTCACCGCGGTGGGCACCAGTTTCGCGGTCAGCCTCACCGAGCGCCGCAGCGGCGGCGTGGAAGTGCTGGTGCGCGAGGGCATCGTCGATGTGACCGATACCCAGGGCGCGGTCGCCCCTGCACGGCTGGTGGCCAACTACCGCGCGCTGGCCAACCGCAGCCACGGCATCCGCATCGAGGCGGTGCCAACGGATGACGTGGACCAGCAACTGGCTTGGCGCGAAGGCATGTTGTCCTTCAACGGCGACACCTTGTCGGTGGCGGCGGCGCAGTTCCTGCGCTACAGCGATACCCGCATCGTCATCGATGACCCGCTGGTTGGCAGTCGCCGCATCGTTGGCTTGTATTCGGCCAGTGACCCGCGCGGCTTCGCCAATAGTGTCGCGCTGAGCCTTGGCCTGGTGGTGCAGCAGCGCGGAGACGTGGTGCGGCTGAGCTCCCCTGATGCTGCGCCGCAGGCGGCGCGGTCCATGCAATGAATCCGGATAAAGACATGCATTACAACAGCAAGCGTGGTTTCGCGTTGGCGGTGCTCACCGCTGCATTACTGGGGGCAGGACAGGCCAGTGTGGCCGCTACTGCCGGTGACAAGGCCGTGTTGATCCGCGACGCAATGGTCTTCGATGGCACCGGCCGCGCACCCTATGCGGCCAGCGTGCTGGTCGAGGACGGTCGCATTGCTGCTATCGGCGCTGAACTGACGGCCCCCAAGGGCGCACGTGTGGTCAATGCACGGGGCCAAGCGTTGCTGCCGGGTCTGTTCGATCTGCACACGCACTGGACGCCGAACGCCACGCCGTCGGAACTGCCGCAGGTGGCGAACCTCTACATGGCGGCTGGCGTTACCACGGTCAGCGATTTCCACGAGCCGCCAGAAGCCTATGCGCCACGGCGTGCATGGTTGGCCTCGATCGCCGCGCCCGACGTCAAGTTCGCCGCGCGCATGAGTACGCCGCTTGGCCATGGCGCGGATTGGGGGGACGAGAACACCACCCGCTGGGTGAACTCACCCGAGGCCGCGCGTGCTGGCGTGCGTGCGGTTGCCGCCTACAAGCCGGACTTCATCAAGGCCTTCACCGATGGCTGGCGCTATTCCAATGCCGCCGACAACAGCAGCATGGACGAGGAAACCCTCACCGCGCTGGTCGACGAGGCGCACAAGAACGGCCTCAAGGTGTTCACCCATACGGTGATGGTCAAGCGCGGCAAGGCCGCCGCACGGGCGGGAGTGGACGTGATCGCGCACAGCGTGCAGGACGGTGCGGTTGACGATGAGTTGATCGCGTTGATGCGCGAGCACGGTACCGCCTATGCACCCTCGCTGGCGGTGTATCTGCCCGAGCGCGTCGATGGCAGCGGACGCAACAACGGCAAGCCGGATGTGCTGGCCCAGCGTGAGCAGAACTTCGCCAACGCCTTGCACAACGTCAAGACGCTGCACGATGCCGGTATCCCGGTAGTGGTGGGCACCGATGCTGGCATGACCGGCACCCCGCATGGCACCTCGACCCTGCGCGAACTGGAGCTGCTGGTGCAGGCTGGGCTGACCCCGAGCGAGGCGCTGCTGGCTGGTACCTCGGCCAGCGCCAAGGCGCTGGGCGTGAATGACCGCGGCAGCATCGAAGTTGGCAAGCGCGCGGATTTGTTGCTGGTAAGCGGTCGCCCGTGGGAGCGCATTGGCGACGTTCGCAATACGCAGCAGGTCTACGTGGCCGGTCGTCAGGTGCAAGGCAAGGGCGCGGTGTTGCCGGCCGGCAACAAGGCCTTGGCCTTGCCAGCGCAGCCGGTGCAGGCCCTGGTTGATGACTTCGAGCGCGCCGATGGCCGTACCGCGCTGGACACGCTGCGCGTGGACGAGGCCGACGGTGGCAATGACCGCACCGCGCAGGTCACCGAGATCGTCGCGCGCGAAACCGGCGGCAACGCACTGGCGACCCAGGCCAAGCTGTCCAGCAAGGACACTGCCTTCGCTGCGACGATCCTGCCGTTGAGCCGTGGTTCGGTGGCGCCGGTGGATGCGCGCGCCTATCGTGGCATCCGCTTGGAGCTGCGTGGCAGCGCACCGGAATTGCAGCTGGAAGTGCGGGCCTTGGGCAATCGCCGCTTCATTGCGCCGCTGCAGGCCGGAGCACAATGGCAGACGGTGGAGATTCCGTTCACCGCACTGCAGGGCCAGCCGCCGTATCGCGCCAAGGCACCCGTGGCGGTGTGGAAGGGCGATGACCTGCAGCAGCTGGTTGTCTCCGGCAGCGGCGAACCCGGCAGCAAGCTGTGGTTCGAGATCGACAACGTCAGTTTCTATTGATGCGTGAGGCTGGCTGGATGAAGACCCGTTATCTGCGTGCCGCGTTGCTGGCAGCGTTGCTTCCTCTTGCAGGAACCACGCTTGCCGCGGACGTGATCAGTACGCTGGACAGCTACGCGCAGCGGCAGGCTGAGGTTGGGCAACAGTTGTGGCAGCAGCCCGAGCTCGGCTATCTGGAACATGCATCATCCGCGCTGTTGCAGAAGGAGTTGCAACAGGCCGGCTTCCATATCCAGGCCAATGTTGCCGGCATGCCGACGGCCTTCGTCGCAAGCTTTCGCAACGGCAGCAAGGGCCCGGTGATCGGGCTGCTGGCAGAAATGGATGCGCTGCCCGGCATGGCCCAGGCGGCGGAGCCGGTGCGCAGCCTCATCGCCGGCCAGGATGCGGGTCAGGCCTGTGGCCATAATCTGTTTGGTGCGGCATCGGTCGGCGCAGCCCGCGCCTTGACGCAGTGGATGCAGCAGACCGGTACGCCCGGCGAAGTGCGGCTGTACGGAACGCCGGCGGAGGAGGGCGGCTCCGGCAAGGTATACATGACCAAGGCGGGGCTGTTCGATGATGTGGACGTGGTGCTGCACTGGCATCCGTCCGCCGAGAACTCCGCTGCGCAAGGCACGACGTTGGCCAATATCAGCGGCAAGTTCCGTTTCCACGGCCGCGCCGCCCATGCCGCCATCGCTCCCGAGCGCGGCCGCTCCGCGCTGGACGGCGTTGAGGCCTTCAACTACATGGCCAATCTGATGCGTGAGCATGTGCCCGACGGCACTCGCATCCATTACGTCATCAGCAACGGCGGCGCCGCTCCCAACGTGGTGCCGGATGCGGCGGAGGCGTATTACTACGTGCGCCATACCGACCCGGCGGTGGTGCGCGATGTGATCGAACGCCTGCAGAAGGCAGCCGAAGGCGCGGCAATGGGCACGGGTACCACGGTCGAATTCGAGCCGACCGGTGGCGTGTACTCGCTGTTGCCCAATGACACGCTTGGGCAGGTGATGCAGGCAGCGCTGCAGCAGGTTGGCGGCGTGCAGTACGATCCGGCCGAGCAGGCATTCGCGAAGAAGCTGCAGGAGAGCCTGGAAAAGCGCCCGGATCTGCAGGTGGCAACACAGCTGCAACCCTACCGGGCAGACCAGGCAGGCAGCGCATCCACCGATGTTGGCGACGTCAGCTGGAACGTCCCCACGGCTGGCGTCAGCACAGCCACCTGGGTGCCCGGAACTCCGGCGCACAGCTGGCAGGCAGTTGCCGCATCGGGCATGTCGATCGGTAACAAAGGTGCGTTGAACGCCGCCAAGGTAATGGCCCTGGCCGGCGTGCAGCTGCTGCAGTCGCCGGAGTTGGTAGCCAAGGCCAAGCAGGAGTTCGACGAGCGCCGCGGCGCAGGCTTCCGCTACGTGCCACTGCTGCAGCGGCAAGCACCCCCGCTGGACTATCGGCGCAAGACCAAGGACTGAAACACGCTGTCGCGCGATTGCAATCTTGGTTCTACGCGGGCTTCACCGCTGCGTGGGCAAGGTGGCGGCCGGAGTGATGTTGCTGGGTAGCCCATCGCGCCCTCGGGCGGCGACCCGATCCCCTCCGTCGGGTCGCCGCCCGTGTTCGATTTGGGTTGTACGTTTTGCGTGACGCGAGCAACAGCGCTATGCTCGGTTCACCGTGTGGGGCGGTAGCTCAGCTGGGAGAGCGTCGCGTTCGCAAGCTGGCCGGTAGTCGCCGGAATCACCTCGCCGATCAATGATTAAACCAACGCCCGCTCATCAGCGGGCGTTTTGCGTAAGGCGGTTGGGGAGGGCGAGCGAGTCGCCGACACTTACGCTGGCTTCTACGGTACGGAATCAATGCGGATGAGGACGAGGACCTCAGAGTGTCGCACTACCAATGCGCCCGGAGAGTGACTAGGAGCCCTTGCGGATTAGTAGGTTAGTTGGTAATCGGGCGGAGGGAGGCCGGTTGTAAGCCAATAGCCTGGGTTTCTAGAAGTGCTGGAGCGCATTGCTGCACTACCCAAGGCGCAGCAGAGGTTCGTCATGCAGATGTTGGATACGGTGCTGCAGCAGAGCGGCTGATTGGTTTAGCCAAGGCCAAACAAAAAGCCCGCCATTGGCGGGCTTTTTGCTTCACAGATGGTTAGGAAGTGAGCCTGACGCCGTTGCCCCCATTAACAAGTCCATCGCGCACACACCAATCAGCATATCTATTAAATATGAATTCCCGCCTAGGCGGACCAGCAATACAACGGTGCCCCATAAACGCCGTGAGCGCCCAGATCGTTAGCATCACGCCCCCAGAAACAGTAGAAAGTATCATTCCCAGGGTGATATACAAGCCAATACCCATCTTTTCGCGCAACGCACCATCCCTCGATCAAGCTTCCTTCTGTCATATCAGGAAAGCCAGGCTCCATAACTACAGCTCGAACCAAAAACGGTGCGCACTTATTTTCAATAATGTCATCCGACAGGCTTTTTAAATAGAATTTCGCATCTGTATCTTGAGCGATATAGACGCCGGTAGAATCCGACAGCCTGGACATCAATTTTTCGGCAGGGCTCATTGCAATTCCATGAAATATAGAATCATTCTTTAAGGGGCTTTGGATAATGAAGGGTCTCATGCGGCTTATCCCCATTCCCTGGAATGTCGATTCTCGGGCCAGAATTTCCACTGGGTGGTCGGTAAATAACGCCATTATCACCTATGCGGCTACCCTCGGGCAGCCTACTCCCCTCAGGAGCAGGAGCCGAGCCCCCGCCAGTAAGGTGATCAAAGTCTTCGTTGGCATTGCCGGATCCTCCATTGTCTGGGGAAAGTGGGCCGTTATTTATTCTTTCACCCTGCCGCCCGCCCTTCCCGTCGCTTGTCCCAACTAGATCATTTGGAGCTGGCTTGCCTTCGCCTCCACCCTCTGCCGCTGCGGCAACTGCCTGAATTGTATTTACATAGGCAGTCGCTGCATCGAGTGCAGCGGTTTGTATCGTAATTCCAACATACCTTGGAAAATCGCTAGAGATAAATTCGCCCAAATTAGCACTGCGGATCTGGCAAGTCCCGCCGGCACAGCTAACCTCTCGCCCATCCGGATCAGTGAACTTGTACGGATTGTTGTTAGCGTACCAGTACCGGTTAAACGCGCCCACCGGATTGCTATACGCCGTCACCGGATCCACCGACAAGAACCTGCCGATCTGCGGGTCGTAGTAGCGCTGTTGCATGTAGTTCATGCCGGTCGCTGCATCCAGCACATGACCAGTGAAGCCAGGACCATCCTTTGCTGTTGCATTCACTACCTGCCCGTAGGGCTCGTACTCGCTGGTCTCCAGAAGCGCCTTGTTCGCACCGGTCACCGCGATCGGGATCGGGTGAAACAGCAGCAGGCTCGTTGAGGGTGCTCGGGACGCTTTTCTTCGGATCTTCGGATGTTGCGGTTGTTTCGTGGCTGTCAAGGGCCGGCTTGGTTTCGATTCGCTGACGAAACTCGTCAGGTGCAAGGGAATCTGCTGAAGTTCCGTCCCTCCCAAAAAAATCCCGGTGCTTCTTATTCACCCTGTCCCGGCTGGTCGCCTACGAGCCATATCCAACCGAAAGCGGCAACATGCAACGCCACAGAGATGGCTGCAGCCATGCTTCGATCACGGAGGTCCCCACTACCGCTTGTTGCCGCATCCTTGGACATGAACGGAGTGTAGTCATAGATATAAATGGGTGCATGACGCGATGCCGCATGTTGGGAGGGGCGATATGCGGGTGGCGTGTTACCGAACCCCCGAAGCTTCGAGTTGATCCGTGCAATCTCGATGTCATTGCAAAGCGATCTTGATTTGCGAAAGCGTGGGAGTTTGGTCGTCGCCCCTTGCGGGGGTTGCTGATCTCTCTGCAGATACAAGGTTAATCCCATGCAGGGGTTTCAGATCCAGCTCCAAACCTGCGCCGCCAGCGGCACCCGCCAAGCTGCTGTCGCTGGTCCGTAAACCTGAGTGCAGGTGCCATGGCATTGCTGGATTGCCTCTTGGGCCGGGGCGAGATCCAGTGGGGCTACTATGGTCGCTCCAATGGTTCGGCGCTTACAGGCGCCCACGACGCGATCCTTGCTTTGTGACCTGGTGGCTACACTAGCAAGATCAGTCCTCGGACCTGGGCCTCCCGCACTTCATAGAGACGCTCTAGGGGCTGATAGGCTTCGACTTGGAGCTTGGTCAGTTGGACATGCATTGAACCGGCTTCTGTAAGTTGGCTTACCGCCAAGATAGGACGCGGACGTAGGCCGAGGCTGGATGCGGATCGTCCGCGTTTGGTGGCCTGGGGTAGCGATGCTGCGAGGTGCTCGGTTACCTGTGCTTTCGGTTGTCCCGGTGTGTGGGCTCGTTGATAAGTAAGTGGTGTCGTTGCTTTGCTCCTCCGGCTCCGTAGGTAGACTGATCCTGCTTTTCGCTCGGGGACCACTCGGCGGGTGCAGGCGAACGGCTGCAAGTGCAGAAAGGGGCGTTTTGCGTGACGCGGGCAACAGCGCTATGCTCGGTTCACCGCGTGGGGCGGTAGCTCAGCTGGGAGAGCGTCGCGTTCGCAATGCGAAGGTCGGGAGTTCGATCCTCCTCCGCTCCACCAAGTCTTCAAGCAAAGAAGCCGCATCGGATGATGCGGCTTCTTTGCATTTTTGCGCTGGGAATAGATGGTTTGGCGATTTTTTCGCCATGTGGCGGCGAGGCTTCTGCGCGTGAAGCCTCGCTACACAAGGCATTTCGAGGAATTTTCGGCGGATGTGAAAATTTTTGTGAAATTGGCTTGCCGAAACCGAAATAGCTCCGTAATATACGCCTCCTCGACGGCAGCAACGCCGACGAAAACAAAACAAAGTGGCCGAGTAGCTCAGTTGGTAGAGCAGGGGATTGAAAATCCCCGTGTCGGCGGTTCGATTCCGTCCTCGGCCACCAAAATTTCAAGGGTTCGCAGAAATGCGAGCCCTTTTTTGTTGTTTGTTTTGCACCGGATTTGCACCGATTGCGGTTGTGTTGGTGCTTTGGGTTTGCGGTTTGTGGGAGCGGCTTGAGCCGCGAAGCTGGGGTTGCCGAGTTTGCAGTGCGAGCTTGCGATCTGATGGATCGTTTGCTTCGCGGCTCAAGCCGCTCCTACAAGAGCGGATCTGCGGGTTCTTTGGTGGTTCTGCCGAGCATGGCTCGGCACTACAGCTGACGCGGCCCCGATTTGGTCGGGGCTGTGATGCTTAGTTGCTTGGGAGCAATGGGCGCAGTACGGGTTCCAGCTGTTCGCGGCGCCAGCCGGCAAGGGCGGTTGGCCAGTTGCCGCTTTCCAGCAAAGCTTCCAGGTGCTTGCGTGAGGCCAGCAGGCCTTCGGGCAGTTCCAGTTCCGCTGTGCGCTTGCTGACGGCGTCCTGCAGGCGCTTGAGTGCGCTCTTGTTGCTGTCGGTGGCCGGCAGTGCCATGGGTGCATCGGCTTCGTCGGCAAGTGGGGTGTTCAGTGCTTCCCATACCTGCTGGGCCAGCTTGCGCGGGGCCTTGGGGAAGCGGCCGAACAGCTTGAGCATGCTGTCGTAGTCGGCGGGCGGCGTGCGTGCGAGCACGTTGGCGATCTCATTGTCGAGGATCCAGCTGCGCGGCTTGTCGCTGCTGCGTGCCTGCTGGTCACGCCAGCGCAGCAGTCGCAGCAGCCGCAGCTGCGCATCGCGCTCCAGTGCCTGCGAGGAGCGCATCGACAGGTGCGGCCAGTGCTCGCCTTCATCGCCTTCGACGCTGGCCAGCAGGCGCTCGCCGTCATCCTGCAGCCACTGCATGCGGCCTGCGGCCTGCAGCTTGGCGCTGATGGTGTCGTGCAGGGCGAACAGGTATTCGACGTCGTCGGCGGCGTATTCCAGCTGCGCGTCGCTGAGCGGGCGCTTGAGCCAGTCCGAGCGGGTCTCGCCCTTGGGCAGGGTGACGCCGGTAATTTCGGCCACCAGCTTCTGGTAGCCCATGCCGCCGCCAATGCCGGCCAGTGCCGCGCCGATCTGGGTGTCGAACAGCGGCCGCGGCAGCGCGTCGCAGGCGCACTTGAAGGCGACCAGGTCTTCGCTGGCGCTGTGCATGATCTTGGTGATCGAGGTATCGGTCAGCCAGGGCTTCAGTGCCTCGCACATGCCGGGGATCAGCGGGTCGATCAGCAGGATTTCATCGCCAACGGCCATCTGTACCAGGGCCAGCTGCGGCCAGTAGGTGCGTTCGCGGATGAATTCGGTGTCCAGCCCGATCCGGCTCGGGCGCTGGCGGTAGCGTTCTTCCAACTCCGCCGGGTGTTTGATCCAGTAAGCCACGTGGGGTTCCGTCAACTGCAGGGTTTGCTCAGGCAGGCGAGAATAGCCTAACGTCGGGCCGCTCCCGGGAAAGTGTGCAAGGTAATGGAGGCGTTTTTGGGTAAAACCGGCCAATTGTTGGGTCTGACGGCGCTGTTGCTGGCGTTGGCGGGGTGCAGCGGCAGCGCGCCGCAAGCGCCGTTGGCTGCGCCAAATGCGGAGCCAGCGAAGAAGCCAAGCCTGGCCAAGCGGCTGGAGGCGAGGGCTGAGGCACGTGCCGAAGCCAAGGCCGAGGCGGCTGCGGCAGCAAAGGGCGAGCCCGCGACACCGGATCCCGCCCCGCAGCTTGAGGACATCACGTTGCCGGTCTGGAGCGCGCCGGAAGTCAGCCTGCAGCCCGGGCAACTGGCCGAAGCGCGCAAAGCGGCCGACAAGGCGCTGGCCGAGGACAGGCTGTACCGCGAGGCCGAGGATGCCATTCCGCTCTACCTGGCGATCCTTGCCCAGCAGCCGAAGGACCGGGCCGCGCAGCGCGGCCTGGACAAGGCCCGGCAGCGTCTGCGCGCGCAGGCAAGCGCCTTGATGGCGCAACCGGAGAATCAACGGCAGGCCCTGGCCCAGGCTGCCGAGATCGCTGGCGTAGCGGTTGCGTTGGCGCCCGAGGGCAGGGCCGAGCAGGACTTGCAGCAGCGCATCGCAGTGGCGCGGCGGTTGCTGGCACTGAACCGCGCAGGCGAACAGGCCCTGAGCCAACACCAGTTTGGCGAGGATGGCGGCGGCGCACAGGCGGCATTCCGCGAAGTGCTGGCGTCCGATCCACTCAACAGCCGCGCCCGGCAGGGCTTGGCGGCGGTGGAAAGCGGCCTGATCCGCCGCGCCGAACATGCCGCGGCAATGGACTCGGACTTCGAGGCGGCCGCGCGCTGGTTGGACAAGGCCACCACCATCCGTGGCGAGGCCGTGACCTTGAAGGATGCACGTGCGCGCATCGAAGGCATCCGCACCACCCAGCTTGATGCGCTGCGCGAAGGCGGCCTGCGTGATCTGGTCTCATCCAAGGGGCTGAAGGATGCGCGGCTGAAGCTGGCCCAGGCCGAGCGCATCGCGCTGCCCGGCGACCGCACCGTGTCCCTGCTGCGCGAGCGCATCGAGCTGGTCACCCATTACGGCAGCTTCCGCCCGGGGCAGGTGTTCAGCGATGCCTTGGCCGATGGCAGTCGTGGTCCGCAGATGGTGGTGGTGCCCTATGGCAGCTTCCAGATGGGGGCGACGGAGGGCGAGATCGGCAGCGCCGATGCCGAACGCCCGCAGCATCTGGTGAGCTTCGAGCGCGGTTTTGCGATGTCGATCACCGAGGTTACCGTCGCCGACTTCCGTCGCTTCGTGGAGGCCGCCAAGGCGCGCCCGCGTGCGACCCGGCGCGGCCATTCGATTGTCTATGACGAGCGTAGCGGCAACTTCATCCGTCGCAGCGGGGTGGATTGGCAGTCCGATTACAACGGTGCCAAGGCCGCGCCCAACAGCCCGGTGATGCATGTCAGCGTCCGCGATGCTGAAGCCTATGCGGCGTGGCTGTCCGATCAGACCGGGCGCTACTACCGCCTGCCCAGCGAGTCGGAGTTCGAGTACGCATTGCGGGCTGGCAGCCAGGGCCGCTATCCGTGGGGGCGCTCGATGACGCCGCCGGAGAACGCCGGCAACTTCACTGGCAGCCTGGATGTATCGCCCAGTGGTCGGCACTGGAACAATGCCTTCATCGGCTATGGCGATGGCTTCTGGGGCACCGCGCCGGTGGCGATGTTCAGTGCCAATGCCTGGGGCCTGCACGACATCAGCGGCAACGTCAGCGAGTGGGTGGCCGATTGCTGGCACGCCAGCTACCGGCGCGCACCGGCCGATGGCGCGGCCTGGTACAACCCCGGCTGCCGGCAACGGGTGATCCGCGGTGGCAACTGGGCCAATGCCCCGGAGCAGACCCGCGCGGCGTGGCGGCAATCGCAGGACTCGGATGTCACCTCGGCGCGCATCGGTTTCCGCCTGGTCCGCGGAATTTGACCTTGCCGCGGCGTACGCTAGCGTTACCATCGGCCACGGCCAGCCCGGCCAAGACGGAATCCAACCATGCGACAAGATCCTTTCGGTAACCAAGGCAATGGCGGCCAACGTCGGCGTGGCGGCGGCCTGTTCGGGAATATCCGCTGGGTGATCCTGCTGGGCTTCGCGGTCTATGGCGGCTGCTACTACTTCGGCAACCGCTCGGTGGACCCGTATACCGGCGAGAAGGTGCTGATCGACAGCTCGCTCAATGCCAGTGAAGAGAAGGCGATGGGCCTGCAGGCCTACCAGGAGATCCTGGCGCAGGAGCGGCCGGTCGATCCCAATTCGCAGATCGCCCGCCAGGTGCGCGAGATCGCCAGTCGCCTGATCGCCAAGGTCGACGTGGTGGAAACCTCGCTGGCGCAGGAGCACGGCCTGCAGCCGCAGCACTTCGCCAAGGACTTCGAGTGGGACGTGAACGTGCTGCAGTCCGATGAAGCCAATGCGTTCTGCCTGCCCGGCGGCAAGATGGCGGTCTATACCGGGCTGATTCCGGTCGCACAGAACGCCGATGCCCTGGCGGTGGTGATGGGGCACGAAATCGCCCACGCCTTGTTACGGCATGGCGCCCAGCGCATGGCCCAGCAGAAGCTGACCCAGATCGGGCAGATGGCTGGCGCGGCCAGCGGCATGGATGTTCAACAGCAGCAGATGATGATGTCGGCCATGGGCTACGGCTACCTGCTGCCGTATGCGCGCTCGCATGAAACCCAGGCAGATGAAGTCGGACTGATGCTGGCCGCAGCTGCCTGCTTCAACCCGGAAGAAGCGGTGCCGCTATGGCAGCGCATGAGCCAGGCCAGTGGCGGGCAAGCGCCACCGGAATTCTCCTCCACCCATCCAAATCCCGGCACCCGCATCCAGAACCTGCAGGCGCTGATGCCCAAGGCGCAGGAGTACAAGCAGCGCTTCTGTACCGCTGGAGCGGCGGCCCGGTAGCAAACATCACCGGGGCTGCACAAGAGGCCTGATGAACGCCGGTGGGTGTTCGCCGGCGTTCTTGCTTGTGGCAAGAGGTTATGGATGCGATGTGCTGGCTTGGTGCGTGGCAGTGCGGCTGGCGCCGCCCTTGGTGAAAATGTCCAAGCGATTGGTTGTGCTGGCAGCTGCTTCGATCATGATCCGGGCAGGTTGGCGCGGATCATTGTCGATCGGGTGGATGCGGGGCCGGCTCAGCCCTGAGTGGAATCGCCGAGCGCGGGCTTGGCGCTGATCTGCTCAACCCTCAATTGCAGTTCGCCTTCGGCCAGGCGGGCGCGTAGTTGTTCGCCGGGTTTGACCTGCTCGGCGCTACGCACCAGGGCACCGTCCTCAAGCGTGGTCAGTATCGAATAACCACGCGCCACGGTAGCCAGGGGGCTCACCGCTTCCAGTGAGCGGGCGACGCCGCGCAGACGCAATGCATCGCGCTGCAACTGGCGCGCCATCGCCGCATGGGCGCGCGGTGCCAGGGTTGCCAGCTTCTCGGCCAATGCGTTCAAGCGTCGCTGCGGCTGGGTGCTGCGCAGCACGGTGGCAGCGTGGCGGAGTCGAGATGCGCGGCGTTCCTGTTGCTGCTGCCAGGTAGCGTGCAGGCGAGCGAAGGCAACCTCCTGTCGGTGCTTGAGCAGGTTCAGTCGTGCCTGTGGGCTATGCGCCTGCAGGCGCAAGGCTGCACGGTCGGCGCGCTGCATGGCCTGGCTCATAGCGTGTACCTGCAGCTGTTGCAGGCGTTGCGCCAACCGGCGTACCCGCAGCGCAAGATCGCGTTGGTCCGGGACCAGCAGCTCGGCGGCCACGGAAGGCGTCGGTGCGCGCAGATCGGCGGCGAAGTCGCTCAGGCTGAAGTCGGTTTCGTGGCCTACCGCCGAGACGACCGGCGTGTTGCTGGCGGCGACTGCACGCGCCAGCTGTTCATCGTTGAATGCCCACAGGTCTTCCAGTGAACCACCGCCGCGGGTCAGCAGGATCACGTCGTAACGGCCACTGGCATCGGCCTGGCGCAGCAGCGAGGTGATCTGCGGAGCGGCGGTGGCGCCCTGTACCAGCGACGGCAGCAGCTCGACTTCCAGCATTGGGAAGCGTCGATCCAGCACGCTCAGTACGTCGCGCACCGCGGCGCCGCTGGGCGAGGTGATCACCGCAAGGCGGCGCACGTGCGCTGGCAGCGGACGCTTGCGTGCTGGGTCAAACAGGCCCTCGGCTTCGAGCCGGGCCTTGAGTTCGTCGTAGGCGCGGCGCAGCGCGCCTTCGCCGGCTTCTTCCATGTGGTCGAGGATCAGCTGGTAGTCACCGCGTGCTTCGTACAGCGTCAAGCGACCGCGCACCAACACGCGCATGCCTTCGCGCGGGAGGAACTTCAGCCACTGGCTCTTGGGCTTGAACATCGCTGCACGCACCTGGGCGCGCGCGTCCTTCAAGGTGAAGTACAGATGCCCGGAGGCGGGCCGGCTGACACTGCCCAGTTCGCCTTCCACCCAGACCATCGGGAACGTGCTCTCCAGAAGATCGCGCGCCAAGGTGTTGAGCTGGTTGGGGGTAAGGACGTCGTTGCTGGAGGTCATGGTTGAACTGCTATGCCGGTGGGGCGCCCAACTGTGCCGACGGCGCAGGTGAGCTGACGGCCGCTATCTTACGGGAGCGACTGTGCTAGTCGAAGAAATCGAACAGGGAGATGTCCAGATCGGGGAAATCCAGCCAGGACAGGTCGAAATCAAACCAGCTCGAGCTACTGTCGGTCGCCATCGAGCGCAGCATTTCTGCTTTCATTGCGGCGTAGTCGCAGGCTTCACCACTGGCTGCATGTAACTGGTCAAAGTCGGAATGGGTGTTGAACAGGGCGTGTGACCAACATTCGAGATCGATTTTGATCTTGCTGCGCCGGTTGGCGTCGCGCACCTGTTGCACCGAGTAGAAGTTGCGCTTGCCGTAGTGGCGAAGCAGGTCGTCGCCGACCAGTTGGGCTTGGCGGCGCTTGTCCTCAGGCGCGATGGCGCAGGGGGTGGGCAATAGTTCGTTGCTCATTCACATTCCTTGTGGCGATTGCGGGGAGTGATGTTGGAATCGAAAGGGGGCTAACGCTTCTGCGCCGCGTCAGCATGCCGCTGCAGGGCCCATTGCACATGCTCACGCACCACTTCGGAAGCGTGCGACTGACGACTCAGCAGTGCGTTCTGCGCGGCAGCCGAAGGTGTTGCATTGCCCAGTGCCACGGCAATATTGCGCAGCCAGCGTTCGTGGCCGCTACGACGGATCGGGCTGCCCTCGGTGCGGCGCAGGAACTCGTCTTCTTCCCAGGCGAACAGCTCGGGCAGGGTGGCGGTGTCCAGATTGTTGCGGGCGCGGAAGTCTGGCTCGTCGGTGCGCCGGGCGAACTTGTTCCACGGGCACACCAGCTGGCAGTCATCGCAGCCATAGATGCGGTTGCCCATCAGCGGGCGCATCTCCAGCGGAATCGCGCCTTCATGCTCGATGGTCAGATAGGAGATGCAACGGCGCGCATCCAGCCGGTGCGGGGCGATGATGGCGGCAGTGGGGCAGACATCGATGCAGCGCGTGCAGCTGCCGCAGTGCGCGGTAGCTGGCACATCCACCGGCAACGGCAGGTCAACGTAGATCTCGCCGAGGAAGAACCAGGAGCCGCCGTTGCGGTCGATCAGGCAGGTGTGTTTGCCGATCCAGCCCAGCCCGGCATTGCGCGCGAGCGCGCGTTCCAGCACAGGAGCGGAGTCGACGAAGACCCGGTAGCCGAATTGCCCGATCTCGCCAGCGATGCGCTCGGCCAGCTTCTGCAGGCGGTTGCGCATCAGCTTGTGGTAATCGCGGCCAAGCGCGTAGCGCGCCACATAGGCGCGCTCGCCATCATTCAAGGTTGCCCAGGCTTCGGCATCGTCCTTGTGGCCGTAATCCAGACCAACCGAGATCACCCGCAGCGTGCCGGGCAGCAGTTCCTGTGGGCGTGCCCGCAAGGTGCCGTGGCGCGCCATCCATTCCATCGTCCCGTACAGGCCTTTGCCCAGCCAGTCGGCCAGGTGCGCTTCATCCTCGCCCAGCTCGATGCCGCTGACCCCGCAGCGCTGGAAGCCTGCCTCACGGGCAAGCTGGCGGATGCGCAGCGACAACTGCGCCGGATTTGCGGCGGTAACGGCTTCAGACATGGCGCAAGTATAGAATTGCCGGCATGTCAGAGCCCGTCGAATTGTTCGATATCGCCGCTGCCCGCCAGATTGATGGGCAAGCGACCGCTGCCCTGGGCGGCGATGCTTACCTGCTGATGCAGCGTGCTGGCCACGCTGCGTGGCAGACCGCGCTGCAGTATTGGCCGCAGGCGCGGCGCATCGTGGTGGTCTGCGGGCCGGGCAACAATGGCGGTGACGGTTATGTGCTGGCCCGTCACGCCCGCCAGTCCGGACGTGACGTCAGTGTGCTGCACCTGCCGGACGCGTCGCCGCGCACGGCCTTGGCGCAGCGTGCCTGCACCGATTATCTGGCTGTAGGCGGCCACGTTGAGATTGCGTCGCATTGCCTGCAGCAGGCCGATCTGATCGTCGATGCGTTGTATGGCATCGGCTTCAGCCGCGCGCCCGGTACCGAAGACGCGGCCCTGATTGCAGCAATGAATGCTGCGTCTGCGCCGGTGTTCGCGCTGGATGTGCCCAGTGGCGTTGATGCGCTCAGCGGTAACGTAACGGGTGCCGCAGTGCGTGCGGCGCGGGTATTGCAGTTCATCGTGCCGCATCAAGGGCTGCACACCGGTGCGGCGCTGGAGCACGCTGGGCAGCGCTTGCTGGCTGATCTGGAGGTGCCCGCGGTCGCGTTCGACGGTGTCAGTGCGAGTGCGCTGCGCTGGGCCAGGCCGCAGTTGCTGCGGATGCTGCCACCACGTCGGCTCAATACCCATAAAGGCGAATCCGGGCATGTGCTGTGCGTCGGCGGCAACCATGGCAGTGGCGGCGCGGTGATGCTTGCAGCCGAGGCTGCACTGCGCAGTGGTGCCGGTCTGTGCAGTGTTGCAACCCGCGCGCTGCATGTGGCGCCGTTGTTGGCGCGTTGTCCCGAAGCGATGGTGCACGCCGTCGATAGTTCCGGGGACTTCGCGCCATTGCTGGCACGCGCCACTGTCATCGCGCTGGGGCCTGGACTGGGTCAGGATGATTGGGCGCATGCCTTGTGGTCGGCGGTGCTGGCCAGCGGCAAGCCGCTGGTGCTGGATGCCGATGGTTTGAATCTGCTTGCCGCCGATCCGCGGCCGCTGCCGCAGGCGATTATCACCCCGCACCCGGGCGAGGCGGCGCGCCTGCTCGGCACCGATACCGCCAGCATCCAGCGTGAGCGTTTTGCTGCAGCGCATGCCTTGGCAGCGCGCTATGCGGCAGTGGTGGTGCTCAAGGGCGCCGGTACGGTGATCGCCGCGCCCGGGCAGCTGCCGCGGGTGATTGCCGCGGGAAATCCGGGCATGGCGGTCGGCGGCATGGGCGATCTGCTGACCGGCGCCATCGGCGCCGTGTTGGCGCAGGGCCTGTCGCTGTTTGATGCGGCCAGCACCGGCGCCTTGCTGCACAGCCTGGCCGGCGATGCGGCAGCCGCCGAAGGTGAGCGCGGGCTGTTGCCGCGCGATCTATTGCCGCACCTGCGGGCGCTGGCCAATCCATAATGTCTCCCATGATCGAATTGTCTTTGCCCCAAGCCGAGAGCACCGACCTGCTGGGTCAGGCCTTGGCACAGACCCGGCCCGCGCAGGCGGTGGTTCACCTGCAAGGTGATCTTGGCGCCGGGAAATCCACCTTGGCCCGGGCCCTGCTGCGCGCACTGGGCGTGCAGGGGCCGATCCGCAGCCCGACCTACACCTTGATCGAGCGTTACCCGCTGGATACCGGCGAGGCCTGGCACCTGGACCTGTACCGGATCGGCAACGCCGGTGAGCTGGATTTCCTCGGTCTGGACGATGCCAGCGCCGACCTGTGGCTGATCGAATGGCCCGAGCGCGGGGCAGGCGGATTGCCGCCGTTGGACCTGGTGGTGGCGCTGGAGATCGACGGCCATGGCCGCCGTGCGCGTCTGCAGGCGCATAGCCCGACCGGTGAGGCCTGGCTGCAGCGGCTGCGCAAAACGGAACACTTGCAGGGGCTTTCTGCCCTGTAACAACAGGAAGTTATGGCAGGTTGCGGATTATTAAGGGAAAAAATGTTGCAATTACCGAAATCCGGTGATTGAATCCGCTCATGACTACGGGAAACCGCCTGTTCGCATTGTCTGTCGCCGTTGCCGGCCTGTGCCTGGCCAGCGCTTCCGCGTGGGCCGGTGAGGTCCGTGGGCTCGGTTTGAGTGCTGGCGCAACCGGCACCCGCGCCGAGATCCAACTGGCCGGTGGTGGCAGTTACAAGACCATCAGCCTGGCTGCCCCCAACCGTCTGGTCATCGATTTCCCCGAATCCACCGGCGTGCGCGGCCTCAAGTTGCCAGCGCCTGCGGGTGTGGTCACCGCCGTGCGCACCGGGAACCCGGTCCCCGGTACCTTCCGCATCGTGTTCGACCTGGCCGAATCCGTGGCTGCCTTCAAGCCGCAGATGCAGGGGCAGGGCGCCGAATCCAAGTTGCTGATCGAATGGCCGGGTGAAACCGCGCCGCAGGCAGCTGTTGCTGCCGGGTCCAGCCCAGCGCTGGTGCCAGCGGCCGCTCCCGTGGCCGTGGTGAATCCAGAGCAGGCACGTGCCGAGGCCGCCCGCGCCACCGCTGCATTGACCGCAGCCGTGCGTCAGCAGGCGACCACAGCGCCACCGATGCCGGTCCAGGCGGCTCCAGGTCCGGCAGCTGCAGGCGCGACGACCGTCGTCGCCAGCAGCGGCAATACGCCGGTTGCTGCTTCGACCTCTTCACCGGCTGCGATCCTCAATGGGCAGGGCACCCCGGTCCGCACCACCATCGCTACCGGCGTGCCGACTCCGATCGTGGCAAGTCCGGCTGCTGCGGCACCTGCGGCAGCCGCACCCGCACCGGTCGCTGCAGCGCAGGCGCCTGCGCCGCGTCCGGTCATGCCAAGTGACGCGTCACGAATTCGGATGGCGCCGGGCATGCGCAATCTGGTGGTTGCCATCGATCCGGGTCACGGTGGCCAGGATCCGGGTGCCATCGGCCCCACTGGCAAGCGCGAGAAGGACGTGACGTTGGCGGTTGCGCGTGAACTTGCCCGCCAGGTCAACGCAACCCCGGGCCTGCGCGCGTTCCTGACCCGCGACACCGACGTGTTCATCCCGCTGCCGATGCGCGCCCAGCGTGCACGTGCGGCCAGGGCTGACATCTTCATCTCGATCCACGCTGATGCCGCCGAGAATCGCTCAGCGACGGGGTCATCGGTGTATGTCCTGTCGACCAAGGGCGCGTCCTCGCAGCGTGCGCGTTGGCTGGCGGACAAGGAAAATGCCGCTGACCTCATTGGTGGCGTCAGCCTAAGCCGTACCGAAGGCACCTTGGCCAACGTACTGCTGGATCTGGCCCAGAGCGGCAACATGAAGGCGTCGGAAGACGCGGCCGGGCACGTGCTCGGTGGCCTCAAGCGTATCGGCAACAACCACAAGCCCAACCTTGAACGGGCCAACTTTGCTGTGCTGCGCACCTCCGACATGCCGGCAATGCTGGTCGAAACCGCGTTCATCTCCAACCCGGATGAAGAGCGCCGCCTGATTGATCCGGCCTACCAGCGCCGCATCGCTGGTGCCGTGCTCGATGGCGTGCACACCTTCTTCAGCCGTCAGCCACCGCCGGGCACCTTGTTCGCCGCCCGCGCCCAGGCCGAGATGGATGCCGCCGCTGGCACCGTTGCGGGTGGTAGCAAGTAAGGCGGTACTTGCTTTGAGCCCCTCCCGGCGGGAGAGGGGTTGGGGTGAGGGTGGGGCGAAACAGTAGTGGTGAACTGGCAGTTCATTTCCGGCCGCTGCGGGCGGAAACGCTAGCAGACGCACCCTCATCCGCCCCTTCGGGGCACCTTCTCCCGAAGGGAGAAGGGAGTGGCTCGCGGCCGCTGCGGTGCCTCCGGCCATGGCGATTGGCCAGCACCAATCTCGGTGTTCGGCCCGTGCTCGGCTATCATCGTCGGCATGCATGAAGTCAGCCTGATCCCCCGCCAAACCTCGTTCCCGTATCGCGCCACAGCCCTGCTATTGACCGGCGGTGCGGCATGAATGCGATCCGTCCGCTGCCGGAAATACTGATCAACCAGATCGCCGCCGGCGAAGTGGTTGAGCGTCCCGCCTCGGTGGTCAAGGAGCTGGTCGAGAACGCGCTCGACGCCGGTGCTACCCGTGTCGATATCGACCTGGAGGAGGGCGGTGTACGCCTGATCCGCATCCGCGACAACGGTGGTGGCATCGCCGCCGAGCAGCTGCCGCTGGCAGTGTCGCGTCACGCCACCAGCAAGATCGCCAGCCTGGATGACCTGGAATCGGTGGCCACGCTGGGCTTCCGTGGTGAAGCGCTGCCGTCGATTGCATCGGTCAGCCGGTTCACCCTCGCTTCGCGCCGTGCCGATGACGAGCACGGCTCCGCGTTGCAGATCGAGGGCGGCAAGCTTGGTGATGTCACCCCGCGTGCGCATGCGCCCGGTACCACCGTTGAAGTGCGCGAGCTGTTCTACAACGTGCCGGCACGGCGCAAGTTCCTGCGCGCCGAACGCACCGAGCTTGGCCACATCGAGGAGTGGCTGCGTTCACTGGCGTTGGCCCGTCCAGACGTGGAGCTTCGTGTCTCGCACAATGGCAAGCCTTCGCGCCGCTACAAGCCCGGTGATCTGTATTCGGATGCGCGTCTGGGGGAAACCCTGGGCGAGGACTTCGCACGTCAGGCGCTACGCGTTGATCACAGTGCGGCCGGCCTGCGCCTGCATGGGTGGATTGCGCAGCCGCAGTACTCGCGCGCCAGCGCGGACCAGCAGTACCTCTACGTCAATGGTCGCTCGGTGCGTGATCGCAGCGTCAGCCATGCGGTGAAGATGGCCTACGGCGATGTGCTGTACCACGGCCGGCAGCCGGCTTACGTATTGTTCCTGGAGCTGGACCCGACCCGGGTCGACGTCAATGTGCATCCGGCCAAGCACGAAGTGCGCTTCCGTGATTCGCGGTTGATCCATGATTTCGTCTACCGCACCTTGAAGGATGCGCTGGCGGAAACCCGTGCCGGCACGGAGCCAGCCGCAGCGCAGGCACACCCGGCTGACCCACAGGCGCAGCCAACGCCCGGTTACAGCGCAGCTGGCTACATGCTGTCGCGCCCTGGCGGCAGTGCAGGTGGTGGTGGCAATGGCAACTGGCAGGCGCGGCAGTCGCCGCTGGGCCTGCAGGTGGCAGAAGCGCCCTCGGCATATGCGGCGCTGTACTCATCCGTGAATGGCGATGCGGATCTGCCGCGGCAGATGGATGCTGGTCCATCCCTGCCAGCGACCTCCAATGATGCCGGCGTGCCACCGCTCGGCTACGCGATCGCCCAGTTGCACGGCATCTACATCCTGGCCGAAAACGCCGAAGGCCTGATCGTGGTGGATATGCATGCCGCCCACGAGCGCATCGGCTACGAACGCCTGAAGAACGCGCACGACGGCATCGGCCTGCATGCGCAGCCGTTGCTGGTGCCGATGACCCTGGCGGTGGGCGAGCGTGATGCCGATACCGCCGAGCGTGAAGCGGCCACCTTGGCGGCGCTGGGTTTCGAGGTCACCCGTTCCGGGCCCGGCTCGCTGCATGTGCGCAGCATTCCGGCGCTGCTGGCCAATGCCGAGCCGGAAGGCCTGCTGCGCGATGTGCTCGGCGATCTTCGCGAGCACGGCCAGAGCCGCCGCATCGCCACCGCGCGCGACGAACTGTTGTCGACGATGGCCTGCCACGGTGCGGTGCGCGCCAACCGGCGCCTGACCATCCCGGAAATGAATGCCTTGCTGCGCGATATGGAAATCACCGAGCGCTCCGGGCAATGCAACCACGGCCGCCCGACCTGGGCGCGCTTTTCCTTGACTGAAATTGATCGCTGGTTCCTGCGGGGGCGTTGATGAAACACGTAATGGGGTGTGTGGCATTGCTCGCCGCTATGCTGCTCGGTGGCTGTGGCGATGACGCGAGGAACGCAGCGCCGACGGCGAAGGTTGATCCGGCGTTCGCGCATGACAATGAACGCTGGCGCGAGCAACGGCTGACCGAATTGCTGGCTCCGGATGGCTGGACCAGTCTGGTCGGCCTGCATTGGCTGGACCTGAAAGCGCATTACATCGGCAGCGGCAGTACCAGTGGCGTCCGCCTGGCGGCAGGTCCACCGCGCATGGGAATGGTCACGCGCGTAGGCGAGGAATGGTTCTTTACACCGGAGGCAGGTGTCCCGGTGAAGGTGGACGGGCAGGTGGTGAAGGGCCGCATCCCGTTGCACAGTGACCATGCCGAGGCGCCGACGCTGATCCATTTCGATGATGACAAGGGCACCTTGAGCCTGATCGAACGCGGGCCGCGTTTCGGGCTGCGGGTGAAGCATGCCGATGCCCCCGCACGTGTGGATTTCACCCATCTGGATTACTGGCCGGCGGATCCGAGTTGGCGCATCACCGCGCGGTTCGTGCCGCATGACGTCAACAAGACCATTCCGATTGTCGATATCACTGGGCTGACCAGTGAACTGGCGAATGCCGGGGAGATCGAGTTCGAACGTGACGGACGAACCTGGCGGCTGGAGGCATTGGGTGATGTCGGGCGTCCGCTGCAGGTGATCTTCGCTGACCGTACCAGTGGCCGCGGCAGTTATGCGGCCGGGCGCTACATCGACGTGGATGTGCCGGATGCAAAAAGCCAGGTGGTGATTGACTTCAACCGTGCCTACAACCCGCCGTGTGCATTCACCCCGTTTGCGACCTGCCCGTTGCCGCCGCCGGAGAACCGCTTGGACATGGAGGTGACGGCGGGTGAAAAAGCCTATGCCAAGCACAAGCAGGAGCCTGCCGCATGAAGTGGATCACGCGTATGGGCATGTTGCTGGCCACCGGCCTGTTGGTTGCAGCACCGTTGTTGGCAAGTGAAGCCACGCCCAAGCCGGCCGCAAAGCAGCCAGCGGTACCGCTGCTGTGGAAAGTGAGCGGCGGCCAGGGCAGCGATCTGTATCTGCTGGGTTCCTTCCATCTGCTCAAGGCCGATGACTATCCGTTGTCCGCCGATGTCGACCGGGCGTTCGCAGGAGCGCAGCGCCTGTTGTTCGAGCTGTCGCCGGAGGAAATGAACTCGCCGCAGCTGGCCGCGCAGATGATGCAGGCGGCGCTGCGTCGTGACGGTCGCCAACTCAAGGATGATCTTGATCCGGCCACCTGGCAGCAGCTGGAACGATGGGGGGCGGCCAACAATATGCCGGTCGATCGGCTGGCTGGATTCAAACCCTGGTTCGTCGGCCTGACCATCAGCATCGCGCAGATGACCCAACAGGGCTTGGACCCGAAGTCCGGATTGGACCGGCATCTGATGGACCGTGCCGCGCAGGCCAACAAGCCGGCTTCCGGGCTTGAAAGCGCGGCATCGCAGATCACCATGCTCGACAGCATGAGCATCGATGAGCAGCGCCAGTTGCTGCGTGAAGCCTTGGAGCAGGTCGACAAGGGCGACGAGCAGAGCCGCCAGCTGCACGATGCCTGGCGCCGTGGCGATGATGTGATGTTGTGGCGGGACATGGCCGCGCAGATGAAGCGCGAGTACCCGGGCCTGTATCAGCGGATCAACGTGGACCGCAACAATGCCTGGTTGCCCAGCCTGCAGCAGTGGTTGCAGCCAGGGCACGGAAATACGCTGGTGGTGGTCGGTGCACTGCACCTGCTGGGCAACGATGGCGTGGTCGAGAAGTTGCGCGCGCAGGGCTACAAGGTCGAGCGGATCTGCAGCGCCTGCAAGCGTTGAGTCTTTTTTGTGGGAGCGGCGTCAGCCGCGAAGCCGTTGGGTCTGATGCTGCAATAGCTTCGCGGCTGACGCCGCTCCTACAAAAAAAAGCGCTACAAAGCAAAAGGCCGACGCTTGCGTCGGCCTTTTCGTTGCCCTCAGCGACCGCTGCGGGTCTTGCTTCCGGTGCCGCTCGGCGGCGGGTCGGTTGGCTTGCTGGTGCCTGCCGGCGGGCGGGCGCCGCCAAAACCACCGCCCATGTTGCGCTGGAATTCCTGCCACAGCTCCAGGTTGCGCTCGGTGAGCTGGTTCATCATCGCCCACGGCGTCTGCCCGAGCAGGTTGCCCATCTGCTGGCGGAACTGCTGCTGCTGGTCCAGGAACACCTGCATGCTGCGCTCCAGGTAATTGCCCATGAAGCCCTGCAACGAGTCACCGTAGAACCGGATCAACTGGCTCAACAGCTGGGTGGACAGCATCGGCTCGCCGTCCTGCTCCTTGTCCGCGATGATCTGCAGCAGCACCGAACGGGTCAGGTCGTCGCCACTCTTGGCGTCGCGGACCTCGAAGTCCTCACCGTCCAGGATCAACTGGCGGACGTCTTCGATGGTGATGTAGCTGGAAATCTCGGTGTCGTAGAGCCGGCGATTCGGATACTTCTTGATGATGCGGGTCGCAGCCATTAAGCAGTCACTCGTCACGGTAGGTGCGCAGCATGGCGCAGTGCAGCAGGGCTTGCAACCGCCAAAAGTACAGGTTGCAAGCGTCGGAGAAGGCTGGGTTTGTTGCGCAACATGAATCGCCATGGTGTGCAACATGGCGTGGGCGGTCAGCAACTGGCTGTCACCAGCCCATGTGGTGACCACCATTGATGTCCAGATTCGAGCCGGTGATCCAGCTGGCTTCCTCGGCAACCAGGAAGGCGACCGCGTAGGCGATCTCCTCCGGCTTGCCCAGGCGCCCGGTGGGGATGTCGGCAATGATCTTTGCCCGTACTTCCTCGGGTACGGCCATCACCATGTCGGTGGCCACGTAGCCTGGCGAGATGGTGTTGACGGTAATGCCGAAGCCGGCGTTCTCGCGCGCCAGGGAGATGGTGAAGCCATGCATGCCGGCCTTGGCGGCGGCGTAGTTGGCCTGGCCGTACTGGCCCTTGAGGCCGTTGATCGAGCTGATCTGGATCACCCGGCCCCAACCGCGCTTGCGCATGCCTTCGATCACCGGACGGGTGACGTTGAACACCGAGTTGAGGTTGGTGTTGATCACCTCATGCCACTGTTCCGGGCTCATCCGGTGGAAGGTGGTGTCGCGGGTGATGCCGGCGTTGTTGACCAGGATCTCCACCGGTCCCAGTCCGGCTTCCACGGCCTGGATCAGGGCGCGGCCGCTGTCCGGGTGCGCCACGTCGCCTTCGAACAATGCGATGTCATAGCCCTTGCTGCGCATGGTCTGTTGCCACTGCTGCGCCTTTTCGACGTTGCGGTAGTTGGTGGCGACGCGGTGCCCTTGATCGACCAGGCGTTGGCAGATGGCAGTACCGATGCCGCCGGTACCACCGGTGACCAGTGCGACGCGCGATGTCATGGGCTCAACTCCAGGGCAGATGTGCAGGGCAGTCCCCGATTCTAATGAAACTGCGCTCAACCCGGGGGCTGCAGCGGGGCCAGAAGCGAGGTTTTTTGCAGCCGGGTCGGCTCGAAGGCGGCGGCCGCGTGCTGCAGCGCCTCGGCAACGCTGGTTGCAGCATCCAAGGCAGGCGGCGGCTGGCCCAATGCCGCCCACAGCCAGCGCAGCACGGGCAGGGGCTGGGCGCTGTCCACGGGGATGGCGGCCTGCGACTTGGACAGCTTCTGTCCGGCACTGTCCAGCAGCAGCGGCAGGTGCAGGTAGTGCGGGGTGGGCAGCTCCAGCGCCTGCTGCAGCAGGATCTGCCGGGCGGTCGAGTCGATCAGGTCGGCGCCGCGCACCACATGGGTGATGCCTTGTTCGGCATCGTCCACGACGACGGCCAGTTGGTAGGCCCAGTAGCCGTCCGCCCGCAGCAGCACCACGTCGCCGACGTCCCGGTCCACGTCCTGTTCCTGCCGGCCTTGCAGGGCGTCGTCGAAGCTGACATGGCTGCCGTCGGTCACGCGCAGGCGGATTGCCGGTTGCAGGCGCTGCTGGCTGGCGACACAGCGGCGGTGGATGCCGCCTTGGCTGGCCAGGTCGGCGCGGCTGCAGTGGCAGGGAAAGGCCTTGCCCTGGTCCAGCAGTTGGTCGATGGCGGCCTGGTAGAGAGCATTGCGCTGGCTCTGGTATTGCACTGGTGCATCAGAGATCAATCCAAACGCTGCCAACGTGGCCAGCTGCGATTCGACTGCACCAGCGACCTCCCGTGGCGGGTCGATATCTTCAATGCGCACCAGCCATTGGCCGCCGGCATGGCGGGCCAACAGCCAGCTGCCGAAGGCGGCCAGCATGGAGCCCAGGTGCAAAGGGCCGGTCGGGGAGGGCGCAAAGCGGCCGCGGTAGGGAATAGCTGGCATCGAAACTGAATCGTCGGTCAGATTAATGCTTGAATTCAAGCTGTCTGCGCCGCAAATTGCGTCTATCTCCAATCCTTATGGATCTGTTTCCCATGTTTACCCGTATCGGGCTGTTTCTTCTGACCAACGTTGCTGTGCTGATCCTGGCCAGCGTCGTCATGTCCATCCTGGGCGTGAACTCCTCGCAGATGAGCGGCTTGCTGGTCATGGCAGCCATCTTTGGCTTCGGTGGCTCGATCATCTCGCTGCTGCTGTCCAAGTTCATGGCCAAGCGCGGCACCGGCGCGGTCGTCATCACCGAGCCGCGCAACCAGACCGAGCGCTGGCTGCTGGACACCGTGGCTCGCCAGGCCAAGGCGGCCGGCATCGGCATGCCGGAAGTGGCGGTGTACGACGCTCCCGAGATCAATGCCTTTGCGACCGGCGCCAACCGCAACAACGCACTGGTGGCGGTGTCCACCGGCCTGTTGCACAACATGAGCGAGGACGAGGCCGAGGCGGTGCTGGGCCATGAAATCGCCCACGTTGCCAATGGCGACATGATCACCATGGCGCTGCTGCAGGGTGTGTTGAACACCTTCGTCATCGTGCTGGCGCGTGTTGTCGGCGGCGTCATCGACAGCGCGCTGTCGGGCAATCGCGAAGGCGGTGGCCGTGGTTTTGCTTACTACATCATCGTGTTCGTGCTGGAGATGGTGTTCGGCCTGTTCGCAACGATGATCGCGATGTGGTTCTCGCGCCGTCGTGAGTTCCGCGCCGACCATGGCGGTGCGTCGCTGGCGGGTCGCCAGAAGATGATCGCCGCACTGGAGCGTTTGAAGCTCAACCACGGCCAGAGCACCCTGCCGACCCAGATCGCGGCATTCGGCATTGCCGGCTCCACTGCCAAGAAGCTGTTCCTGAGCCATCCGCCGCTGGACGAGCGCATCGCTGCGCTGCGTTCCTCGACGGTGGCCTGAGTTGGCGATTGAAGTTGCTGCGGGCAGCAACTGTCCGGGTTCCAGCAAGCTTCGTAGGTGATTGAAGACAACGCCCCGCAAGGGGCGTTGTCTGTTTTGCGGCCACGGCTGCAGTTGTGCCTGCTGATCGTGCATGCGGCCAACAGTCCTGTGTTTTGCCATCCGTCGAAATCAGAGGCTTGTATCCTCGGTGCAAGGGTTTGTGCCTGCCCTCCAGGCACTGCAGGCAAAGGAGCATATGGTGCAGGACGCGCAGTATTGGGCAATGGAGTTCTGGAATGGGCTGAGCGTGCTGGACCTGATTGGCGGCTCCTTGCTCGGGGCGGCTCTGGGCCTGGCCTTGGGGGTCGCCGTGTGGGTCGCTCTGGCGCGCAGGGGGTGTCTCGCCCGGCGACGGCGTTGGCATCACTGGCTGATTGCCAGCTATGTGGTGGTGCTGCCGCTGTTGTTTGCCTTCATTGGATTACAGGTGGGGCTGGTTGCCGGCGGGCAGCGTGCGCTGTACAAGCAGATCGATCACTTCCAACCACATCTGCAGGCAGCGACCGAGCATTGGCTGGTCGAGTTCGGACGGTCGCTGGATACGCCGGAGTTGGAGGCAATGCTGCGCGATGATGTTTCCGCGCACGAAGCCGCGCGCATGGCCGTGGAGTCCTATCTGGGTGAGCACAGGCTTGCCGATATCAGCATGCTCAGCGGTGAAAGTATGCCGCAGCGCTGGATGCGCAAGGGCATCGAACACCTGCGCAGCGAAGTGATGCTGCGCTGGGTGGAGGACAGCCTGGTGAAGGAGGTTGGTGGCCGCAGCGGGCTGGACAAAGCCGTGTTCCGCGAGGCGCTGGGCATGCGCATGAGCGAGCTGCTGCATACCAAGGGCGTGATCCGTCTATTGAAGGCGCAGATCAGCTCGATGATGCCGGGCATCTACTTTGGCTTGCTGTTGCCTTTGCTGATCGTGATGGTGCTGGTAGTTCTGGAGATCTGGTTGGCCGCCCGCTATGGCTGGGGCCGGCAGCCTGTGGCTGGTGCGGTGCTTCCTGCGGTGTCGGCTGGCTGATTGTGCCGACGTTGCGGGAGCTGCGTCAGCTGCGAAGCCGGCATTGCTGCGGCGCCGGCGGCTTGTGTCATCTGATGGATTTGCTGCTTCGCGGCTTACGCCGCTCCCACGGGAAAATCGGCGAGCAGAGCTTTGCCCACAAAAAATCCGATGCCAGGAGACTGGCATCGGATTTCGGATGATTCACTGCGATGGCAGCTGAATCAGAACTTCGGGTCGAACTCGGCAGCGTAGCCGGTGTTGACGATGACCTTCTGCAGGGCTTCGCACACCTTGATATTGCCAGCCACGACCTGCTGGGTCTCCGGGCCGCGCGAGTCCATGCGGTCCAGTGGCGCGCCGCGGTAGTTGCAGACCTTGCCACCGGCTTCGCGAACCAGCAGCACGCCGGCAGCAATGTCCCATGCCTTCACGCCAGCCTCGAAGTAGGCGTCGGCGCGGCCGCAGGCCACGTAGGCAAGGTCCAGCGCGGCGGAGCCGGTGCGGCGCACGTCTTCAGCCTGCACCAGTAAGGTGTCGACGGTCTTGAGCTGGGTGCTGGCACGGCTGCGTTCGCGCGGGGCGAAGCCGGTGTGGATCATCGTGCCTTCCAGGTCCTTGCGGTCAGCCACGCGCAGGCGGCGGTCGTTGAGCACGGCGCCATTGCCCTTGGAGGCAGTGAACAGCTCGTTGCGCAGCGGGTCGAAGATCACCGCGTCGGTCGGCTCGCCGTTTTCAACCAGGGCGATGGAGACGCAGTAGTGCGGGAAGCCGCGCAGGTAGTTGCTGGTGCCATCGAGCGGGTCGATCACCCACATCATGCGGTTGACGCCCTGGATGCCGCCTTCCTCACCGAAAATGCCGTATTCCGGGTAGGCGCGCTTGAGTTCCTTGACGATCACCTTCTCAGCGTCGGCATCGACTTCGCTGGCGTAATCCATCCGACCCTTCTGTACTACGTTGAGGGCTTCAAGCTTGTTGATGTTGCGGAGCAGGACGTTGCCGGCGAGGCGGGCGGCCTTGACCATGACGGTTACGGCGGGTTTCTGCATGGCGAAAGGCTCCCGTGAAGGCAGAGATCGGATTGGCGGGGGAAAAGAGCGGGTCCGGCGCATTGACCGGCCGCGCAGTTTACCATCTACAGCTGTCTCGCTCCTGATTTTTTAACGCCATGTCTGTTTCCGCTCATATTCGCTTCGTTCTTGTTGGCACCCAGCACCCCGGCAACATCGGCGCGGCGGCCCGTGCGGTGAAGACCATGGGGCTGGCACGGCTGGTCCTGGTAGCCCCGGAAAAGCCCCTGGACGAGGACGCCTTCCGGCGCTCGGCCGGTGCCGAGGACGTGCTCGGCGATGCGCCAGTGTTCGCCAGCCTTGCCGAAGCGGTGGCCGATTGCCGCTTGGTGATGGGCTGTACCGCGCGCGCGCGACGGGTACAGCTGGAGGAGTTGCTGCCTGAAGTGGCCGGCCAACGCGCCGTGGCCAAGGCAGCCGAACCGGCGGAAGTGGCTTTTGTGTTCGGTCGCGAGCGCACCGGTTTGACCAATGAGGAGCTGCAGCTCTGCCATGCCGCCGTGCACATCCCGTCCGATCCCGAGTTCAGCTCGCTGAACCTGGCCGCCGCGGTCCAGGTCCTGGCCTACGAGGTTCGCATGGCGGTGCTGGAAGCGCAGCCCGGCGTGGCAGCGCCGGTAGTGGCTGAGCCTGGCCGGGACGAAGCCCCTGCCAGCCATGCCCAGTTGGAAGGGATGTTCGGCCAGCTGGGCGATACCCTGGACCAGATTGACTTCCACAAGGGTCGCGCCCCGGAATCGGCCATGCGCAAGCTGCGTCGTCTGTTCATGAAGGCCGACCTGTCCGAGCAGGAGGTCAGGCTGATGCGCGGCATCCTGTCCGATGCCCAGCGCATGGCCCGACTGGCCTCGACAGACAAGGGCTGAGGGCTGCATCACGCTTTGCTAAAAGCGGTACTCTGTGGGGATGGATTAGGGGGTGTCGTTTTGGGTGTCTTGCGATGGCTTTGGGGAGCCGCACTGACACTGGCTGCACTGCAGCCCGTAGCGGTAGCGGCGGTTGATCGTTCGGTATTGGTCTTGGGGCGGATCAGCGATGATCCGAAGTCGCATTACGACCAACTCAAGCCGCTGCTGGATTATGTTGTGCCGCGCATGCGTGATGTCGGGATCGTCGAAGGACGCATCCTGATGGCCAAGGACGCGCAGCAGATGGGCAGCTATCTGCGGCGTGGCCGGGTCGATTGGGTCACCGAGACTTCCGGCACGGCGATGGCGCTGGGCCAGCGGGCGGGCGCCAAGCCCTTGCTGCTGACCGAGCGCAATGGCGTGGGCACGTATCACAGCGTGTTCTTCGTGCGCCGCGACAGCCCAATCACCACGCTGGAGGGGTTGCGCGGGCGTACCCTGGCAATGCAGAGCGCGCTGTCCACCAGTGCCTACCTGGTGCCGGCCATGGAGCTGCTCGACCACGACCTGCAGCCTGAAATCCTGCTGGACCCGCGCGACACCCCGGTCGAGGATTCGGTGGGGTACGTGTTCGTGCGTACGGAATTGAACATCTCCACCTATGTACACAAGCGGGTGGTGGATGCCGGGGTGATCAGCAGCATCGACTGGAGTGACGACCAGGCCATGCCGCCAGCCTTCCGCCAGGACATGCGGGTGCTGTACCGCAGCGAGCCGATCCCGCGTGCAGTGGAAATGGTGCGTGCCGACCTGGATCCGGCGGTGCGTGATCGCCTGCAGCAGGTGTTGCTGCAGGCCAGTAGCGACCCGGTGGCCGGGCCGGCGCTGGCCAAGTTTTTTGGTACCACGGGCTTTCACCCCGTCGATCCGGACAACCTGCGCGCGCTGGAGCGTCTGCGCCGTGGTCTGGTCCGTATCCGGATGGAGGTGGAATGAGCACGCCTCGTTTTGGATTGCAGGCCCGCTTCCTGGCCGCCAGTGCCGTGGTGCTGCTGGTGGTGGTGGCGATTGTCGGGCTGATGCTGGTGCGTCAGGCTGCCGCCCAGCGCGAGGCCTTGCGCAACAGTGGCGAGGTGCTGAGCCAGGTGTTCGACCAGGGCGTGCGTGAGCGTGGTACCGCCCTGGCCAATGCCTTGGCCGACACGCTGATAAATCCGCTGTACTACGCCGATTTTGCTGCCATCGGTGCGGCGGTGCGCAATACCGCACGGCAGAAATCGGTCAGCTACGTGCTGGTGTACGACCCGGATGGTCGGCTGATCCACGACGGTTCGTTCGATGTGGCCGGCTATGGCCAGCCGATGAATGATCCGTTGGCCAAGGCGGCGGTGCGTTCGCGCAAGCCGCTGGTACAGGAGTCACCCTCGATACTCGAGGTCGATGTGCCGCTGGCGATTGGTGACCAGCCGCTGGGCGGGCTGCGTGTAGGCATGAACCTGGCGCCGGTGCGTGCCCAGGAGACCAAGTCCATGCAGGCGCTGGAGCAGCGCATGCGCGAGACGCAGCGACGGGAGCTGGGTTGGGCCTTGGGCCTGATGCTGCTGTTGCTCGGTTTTGTCTGCGTGATGGCGTTCTACGTGCAGTACACGCTGGTGCGGCCGATCCGCTGGCTGGGCGCGGCGGCGCAGCGTATCGAGCGCGGCGATTACCTGATCGAGGCGCAGGCGACCCGACGCGGCGACGAGGTGGGGGAGTTGCTGCGCACCTTCGACCGCATGAGCCAGAGCATCGCCCGGCACGATCGTGACGTGCGCCAGATGGCCTATACCGATGCACTCACCGGCTTGACCAATCGGCTCGCTTTCCGTGAAGCCCTGGATCACCGATTACTGCGTGCGCAGGCGGCCGGGCGCGGGTTGGCGCTGCTGTTCATTGATATCGATGAGTTCAAGCGGGTCAATGACACGCTGGGGCATGAGGCCGGTGACGATGCCCTGCTGCAGTTTGCGCAGCACATCTCCAGCGCCGTTGAGCAGATTGGTGGTGACGACGCCTTGCTGGCCCGGTTCGGCGGTGACGAGTTCGTCATCCTGATCAGCCAGGGCCAAAGCAGCGCTGCCGAGATCGCCAAGCAGCTGGCTGAGCGGCTGGTGATCGATCTGGGCAAGCCGTTGCAGGTGCAGCAGCGCGAGATCTTCCTCGGTAGTTCGATTGGTATCACCCTGTTCCCCGAGGATGCAGGTGATGCCACCGCGCTGCTGAAGAACGGCGATATCGCCATGTACCAGGCCAAGTTGGCCGGCAAGAACTGTTTCCGCTACTACAGCCTGGCCATGGACCATGCGGTGGAGCGGCGTCTGCATCTGGAGCAGGAGCTGCGCGGGGCCTGGGAACGCAACGAGCTGCGCCTGGTTTACCAGCCGATCTTCCGTACCCGTGATCGCATGCTGTGTGGGGTGGAAGTGCTGCTGCGCTGGGACCACCCGGCGCTGGGGGCGATTCCGCCTTCGATGTTCATCGATGTGGCCGAGCAGAGCGGTCTGATCCAGATAATCGGCCCCAAGGTGCTGCGCGCGGCCTGTGAGCAGGCCCAGCGGTGGCCGCGCAATTCGCTGGGCGAGGAGTTGTTCATTTCGGTCAATGTCTCGCCCAAGCAACTGCGTAACGGCGACCTGCTGCAGGAGGTCGAAAGCAGCCTGCTCGGATCGGGGCTGGCGGCCGCGCGGCTGCATCTGGAACTGACCGAAACCGCGGTGATCGGCGATGAGATGCTGGCGGTGTCCCTGTTGGAAAAGCTGCACCGGGCCGGGGTGAAGGTGTGGCTGGACGACTTCGGCACCGGCTTCTCCGGGCTCAGCCACCTGCGCCAGGTGCCGGTGGACGGGGTCAAGATCGACCGCAGCTTTGTTGCCGACATGGAGCGCGATCCCGACGATCTGGCCTTGACCACGGCCATCATCGCCATGGCCCACGCGCTGGGCATTACCGTGGTGGCCGAGGGGGTGGAGCAGGAGGCGCAGTTCGAGCTGCTCAGCCAGCGCGGCTGCGATCTGGTCCAGGGTTACTGGCTGGGACGGCCGCTGGAGGCGGCTGGCCTGGTGAGCCTGCTGGAACGCGGTGCGATGGCGGCGGTGCGCTGACCTGGTCGCCTGGTTGGCCCGCGGAAACCCGGCCGCTCTGTCTCAGAGCGGCCGCTTGCTGGTGTCGCCGGCGATCTCGCGCACCAGCTTGGGCACCAGATAACCGGACAGCCGGGCCATCAGCGCGGCGTGCAGGGCCAGCGCCTGCTCGTCACTGACTTCAAAGTGGGCCGCGCCTTGTACCTTGTCCAGCTGGTACAGGTAGTAAGGCATCACGCCGGCAGCAAAGCTGCGCTCGCTCAATGCCGCCAGCGCGTCCAGGTCGTCGTTGACGCCACGTAGCAATACCGCCTGGTTGAGCAGTTGGGCGCCGGTAGCGCGGATGCGGGCCAGGGCAGCATCCACCTGGGCGTCGAATTCATTGGCATGGTTGGCGTGCAGCACGAAGGCCACCGGCCAGGGCAGGCTGGCCAGCCATTGCACCAGGCCATCGTCCACGCGCTCGGGCAGGACCACCGGCAGGCGGCTGTGGATGCGCAGGCGTTTGATGTGCGGGATGGCGGCCAGGGCATCGGTCAGCTCGGCCAGCTTGGAGGTGTTCAGTGACAGCGGGTCGCCGCCGGAAAGGATGACCTCGTCGATGCCCGGGTCGGCCGCGATCGCCGCCGCCGCCTCGCGCCAGCCGCCCTTGGCGGCGTTCTCGCCGGCATAGTCGAAGTGGCGGCGGAAGCAGTAACGGCAGTTGATCGCGCAGCTGCCGGTGGTCACCAGCAGGGCGCGGCCGCGGTACTTCTGGATCACGCCGGTGGCTTTCTTGGCCGCACCGTCGCCGACGGCGTCGAAGCTGAACCCGGGCACGATCCGCATCTCATCGGTGATCGGCAGCACCTGTCGCAGCAGGGGGTCGGCCGGGTCGCCATGGCGCATGCGGGCGACAAAGCTGCGCGGCACCCGCAGCGCGAACTGCGCCAGCGCCTCGGCCGAAACCCCGACCGCCCCGGCATCCAGTCCCAGCACGGCCAGCAGCTCCGCCGGATCGCGGATCGCTTGGCGCCAGTGCGCCTGCCAGCGGTCGTCGGGCAGGGTCAGGATGGCTTTTTCTGGAGTGAGGACGGGGGCTGCGGTTATCATTGGCGGTCAGAAAAACAGATGGCCCACCAGACGGCGGGCGTTCCATTCTAATCCGGCCGCCCGCAACACGCGGCGGTTTTGCCAATTCAGGAGTTTCAGCATGGCCAGTTACGGCATGAACGACGTAAAGAACGGGATGAAGATCCTGGTCAACAACCAACCGGCTGTCATCATCGACACCGAATACGTCAAGCCGGGCAAGGGCCAGGCCTTCACCCGCGTGAAGTACCGCCTGATCAAGGACGGCCGTACCCAGGAAGTGACCATGAAGTCGACCGATTCGCTGGATGCAGCGGACGTGGTCGATACCGACATGAACTTCATGTACAGCGATGGCGAGTACTGGCACTTCATGGATCCGGAATCCTTCGAGCAGGTGCAGGCTGACAAGGCCGGCATGAACGGCGCCGAGAAGTGGCTCAAGGGCGAAGAGTCCTGCGTGGTGACCCTGTGGAACGGCACCCCGATCGACGTGACCCCGCCGAATTTCGTCGAACTGAAGATCGTCGAGACCGATCCGGGCGTGCGCGGTGACACCTCGGGCGGCGGCGGCAAGCCGGCCACCCTGGAGTCGGGCGCCGTGGTGCGCGTGCCGCTGTTCGTCAACCAGGATGAAATCATCCGCGTTGATACGCGTTCGGGCGAATACTCGGCTCGCGTCAAGTAAGCAATACGATGCAGGCGCCGCCACCCATCACCCCGCAGCCGCGCGCTGCCGGTGCTGGGGGTGCGGCGCCTGTTCGCATCCGGCATTTGCCGGACCAGGCAACAGAAAGGTGATGACCGTGAGTGAAGTGCAACCCCAGCAATGCGATCTGTTGATCGAAGCCGGTTACGTGGTGCCGGTAGAGCCGCATGCAGTGGTGCTTGAGGACCACGCGGTGGCGGTCAGCAACGGTGTCATCGTCGCGGTGCTGCCGCGTGCCGAGGCCCGCGCGCGTTTCAGCGCCAGGCAGGTCGTATCGCGCCCGGAAGCGGCGCTGATCCCGGGCCTGGTCAATGCCCACACCCATAACCCGATGACGCTGCTGCGCGGCGTTGCCGACGACTTGCCGCTGATGACCTGGTTGCGCGAGCACATCTGGCCGGTGGAAGCGGCGGTGATCGGGCCGGAATTCGTTGCCGACGGCACCACCCTGGCCATCGCCGAGATGCTGCGCGGTGGCACCACCTGTGCGAACGAAAACTACTTCTTCGCCGACGTGCAGGCCGCTGTTTACAAGAAGCATGGCTTCCGTGCGCTGGTGGGCTCGGTGATCATCGACTTCCCCAGCGCCTGGGCCAAGACCGACGACGAGTATTTCGCCCGCGCCACCGAGCTGCACGATACCTGGCGCGACGATGCGCTGATCGGCACCGCCTTCGCGCCGCATGCGCCATATACGGTGAGCGATGCCAATTTCGAGCGGGTGCGGATGCTGTCCGACCAGCTCGACAGCCGCGTTCACCTGCACACGCATGAGACCGCACAGGAAATCACCGATTCCATCGCCCTGCACGGGCAGCGCCCATTGGCGCGGCTGGATCGCCTTGGCCTGGTCAACGAGCGGTTGATCGCAGTGCACATGACCCAGCTCACCGAGGCCGAGATCCACCTGTGCGCCGAGCGTGGTGTCAGCGTGGTGCATTGCCCGGAATCCAACCTGAAGCTGGCTTCGGGCTTCTGCCCGGCCTGTGCGCTGGTCAGGGCCGGCGTCAATCTGGCGATCGGCACCGACGGCTGCGCCAGCAACAACGACCTGGACATGTTCAGCGAGAACCGCACCGCGGCCATCCTCGCCAAGGCCGTGGCCAATGACGCCACCGCCCTGGACGCGGCCACCACGCTGCGTGCGTCGACGCTGGGCGGCGCACGCGCGCTCGGTTTCGGCGACCGCATCGGCTCGATCGAAGTCGGCAAGCAGGCCGATCTGGCCTGCGTGGACCTGTCCGCGCTGGAGACCCAGCCGCTGCACCATGTGCTGTCACAGCTGGTGTATGCCGCTGGCCGTCACCAGGTCAGCGACGTGTGGATCGCCGGCAAGCCCAAGCTGGTCCAGCGCCAGCTGGTCGACATGGACATTGCCGCGATCACCGCCAATGCGCGCCAGTGGCGCGACCGCATCCGTACCATCCGCGCCTGACCGCGCAACCGGCCGCCCCACGCGGCCGCACGAGGAAACCGATATGAGCGCAGCTTCCACTTCCACCAATTTCGATCAGGCCGAACTGGACAAGTTCGCCGCGTTGGCCACCCGCTGGTGGGACGCCGACGGCCCGCAGAAGCCGCTGCACGCACTGAATCCGGTACGCCTGAAGTATGTGGCTGATCGCGCGCCCCTGCGCGGCGCCAAGGTGCTGGATATCGGCTGCGGTGGCGGCCTGCTCAGCGAAGCGCTGGCAAAGGAAGGCGCACAGGTGACCGCCATTGATCTGGCGCCGGAGCTGGTCAAGGTCGCGCGCTTGCACGGTCTGGAATCCGGCGTCAGCGTTGATTACCGGGTACAGGCAGCCGAGGACCTGGCCGCAGAACAGCCGGGCAGCTACGACGTGGTGACCTGCATGGAAATGCTGGAGCACGTGCCGGACCCGGGCGCCATCATCGACGCCTGTCATCGTCTGCTGCGTCCGGGCGGCAAGCTGTTCCTGTCCACCATCAACCGCACTCCGGCGGCGTTCGCGGTGGCCATTGTCGGCGCCGAGTACATCGCCCGATTGCTGCCCAAGGGCACGCATCACTATCAGGAATTCATCAAGCCGGCCGAGCTGGGCGCATGGCTGCGCGCTGCTGATTTCTCGCTGCAGGACGTCAGCGGCATGGCATACGAGCCGTGGCGCAACCGTGCCCGCCTGAGCAGCCGCACCGACATCAACTACCTGGCCTACGCGGTCAAGCCGGAACAGGCATGAGCGCGGGGAGGTTCCCGGCAGCGGTGTTGTTCGACCTGGACGGCACCTTGCTGGACAGCGCGCCGGACTTCGTCGTCACCGCCAACCGCATGCTGCAGGCACGCGGCATGGACGAGGTGACGCTGGAGCAGCTGCGGCCGGCGGTATCCAAGGGCGCGCGGGCGATGCTGACGGTCGCCTTCCCGCACATGGCCGATGCCGAACGGCACGCGCTGGTGCCGGAGTTCCTTGAGATCTACGAGGCGCTGATCGGCCAGTACGCGACGCTGTTCGATGGCGTCGAAACGATGCTGAAGGCGCTGGAAGAGGCAGGCACCACCTGGGGCATCGTGACCAACAAGCCGGAGTACCTGGCGCGCCTGATCCTGCCGCAGCTGGGCTGGGAGCAGCGCTGTGCAGTGCTGGTCGGTGGCGACACCCTGGCCGAGCGCAAGCCGCACCCGTTGCCGCTGGAGGTGGCTGCGCAGCGGATCAATACCGCCGCCGGGGCCTGCGTCTATGTCGGCGACGACGAGCGCGACATCATCGCTGCGCGCGCCGCGGGCATGCCGTCGGTGGCCGTGTTGTGGGGTTACCGTCCCGAAGGGGATGACCCGTCGACGTGGCAGGCCGACAGTATTTGTGAACTACCGCAGGAACTTTGGCAGCCAGCCGCATGGCCAGCTACCCAACCGGCTTCGGCCTGATTCAACAACGAGGTTTGATGTGAGCAGTGCGCTGGACAGCTTCCTGGACAAGTGGCGTGAGCGTTGGCCGGAATGGGCCTTCGTGGAGCGCTTTGTCGACGAGGCCGATCGTGAGCGCAGCGTGGCATGGTTCGCGCTGTTGCAGGAATTCGACGACATCTTGAACGCCAGCGGCGACACCACGCCGCAGGACGCCAAGCTGGCCTGGTGGGGCGAGGAGCTGCGCAGCTGGGAGGTGCAGCGTTCGCGGCATCCGTTGGGGCGCGTGCTGGAGCCTGTGCGTGCGCCGTGGGCACAATTGGCGGATGCGTTGCCGAGCTTGATCGATGCGCGTGATCCTGTGGCCGATGCCGCGCAGGCGCGCATGAGGCTGGCGCAGTACGCCGCGGCAGCGGCGGCGGTGGAGGCGGCGATGTTTGGTAGCAAGCCGTCGCCGTCTGCTGCCGAGGCGTTGACCACGCAGATGCTGGCGCTGCGCGTGCAGGAACAGGCGGCTTCGGTGCCGCAGGCCTTCAGCAATGAAATGGAATGGGACAAGGCGTTGCAGGCGGCCTGGCCGTCGCGCGTTGCCGGCCCACGTCCACGTCGCGTCTATGCCGTGCTGGCGCGTGGCCGCCAGCAGGCGCGCATTCGCGGCGGTGAGTACCAGCCGAGCCCGGCGGGCCTGCTGTGGCGCAGCTGGTGGGCTGCGCGGGGCTGAGGCGGTAGGGCTGAGGCGGTAGGGCTGAGGCGGTAGGGCTGAGGCGGTAGGGCGGAGGCGGTAGGGCGGAGTTTGCCGGAGTCGCTCCCTTCTCCCGTTTACGGGAGAAGGTGCCCGAAGGGCGGATGAGGGCAGCTTTGCGCTGTTGATCTACCTGCTTCGCGGCCTGCGCCGCTCCCACAAGCAATATTGGAAATACCTTGTAGAGCCGAGCCATGCTCGGCTGAGGCTCTACCGGTAAGGCCTCAGCCGAGCATGGCTCGGCACTACAGGTGAAGCCTCTGCCGAGCATGGCTCGGCACTACAGTCGCTTTGCTCTATTTGCCGCGTTCGAGCACCAGTAGCGGGTCGATGCGGGTGTCGAACCAGTTCATGCCCCAATGCAGGTGGGGGCCGGTCGCACGGCCGGTTGCGCCCACTGCGGCGATGTTCTGCCCTTGTTCGATCCTGTCGCCGACCTTCACGTCGATCCGCGACAGGTGCAGGAAGTTGGAGCTGATGCCGAAGCCGTGGTCCAGCACCAACGTGCCGCCAGTCAGGTACAGGTCCGGGCCCACAAATGTCACCACGCCGGCTGCCGGCGCCTTCACCGGCGTACCCGTGGGCACGGCGATATCCATGCCCGAATGGCCGCTGCCCGGCTGTCCGTTGTAGACGCGGGCATTGCCGAAGCGGCCGCTGATGCGGCCCTGCACCGGCCAGATGAAGGTCTGGGTGAAGTCGGTGCGGTTGTCGTCGCGCTTGCGCGATTCGGTCACCTGCGCCTGCTCACGGGCAATGCGTTCGGCGATTGCCGGCGGCGGATTCACGGTTTTTGGCGGTACGCCGTTGACCCGTTCCACCGGCCAGTCGCGCGCAGTTACTGCAATTGAAATGGTTTCGCTGCCGCCATCCGGGCGCTGCACCTGTACCTGCAGCGGACCTTTCTCATCGCGGCCGATACCGAACACCACGCTGCCGTAGCCACTGACCCGCAGTTCGCGGCCCGCGTAGCGGACCGTGCTGCCGGCTGGCACCTTGCCGATCACCATTGCGCCCTGCGAAGCACTGGCAGGGAACACGACCCGGTTGTCGAGCAGGTTGCCGATGCCATCCTGGGCGTGCGCGGGCAGGGTGGTGAGCAGGGGCGCTGCAAGCAGCAGCGCGCCCATCATCAGGACCGAACGCATCAACGGTCGTAGGTCATGCGCTGGCCGGCCGGTGCGCCTACCAGCTTGCTGCCGTCCCATACCTGCTGGCCATTGACCCAGGTGGAAGCGATGCGCGAGCGGAACGTGGTGCCCTCGAACGGCGACCAGCCGCATTTGGACAGCACGTCTTCGCGCTTGACCGTGAACGGCACGTCCTCGACCAGCACCAGGTCGGCGAAGTAACCCTCGCGCAGGAAGCCACGTTCTTCGACGTCGAACAGCTGTGCCGGGGCGTGGGCGAACTTCTGCACCACCTGTTCGCGGCTCAGTTTGCCTTCGTGCACGCGCTCCAGTGCGGCGACCAGCGCGTATTGCACCAGCGGCAGGCCGGACGGCGCCTGCGCATAGGGCTTCTGCTTCTCTTCCCAGGTGTGTGGGGCGTGGTCGGTAGCCAGCACGTCGAGCACGTCATCGGCCAGCGCGGCAGTGATCGCTTCGCGGTCGGACACTTCCTTGATCGCCGGGTTGCACTTGATCAGGTTGCCCTTGGTTGCATAGTCCGGGCGCGCGAAATGCAGGAAGTGCACGCAGGTCTCGGCGGTGATCTGCTTGCGGCTGCCGTCGGCACGGATCAGTGGTCCCTTTTCGAACAGTGCCAATTCATCAGCGGTGGAGATATGCAGCACGTGCAGGCGGGTGCCGTGCTTGCGTGCCAGCGACATCGCCAGCCGGGTGGACTTGATGCAGGCCTCGCGCGAGCGGATGTCCGGGTGCATGTCCGGGGTCAAAGCGTCGCCGTATTTCTCCTGGAACGCCTTCATGTTGGCGTCGATCATCGGCGTGTCTTCACAGTGCGTGATGATCGGGGTCGGGCATTCGCGGAAGATCGCGTCCAGGGTTTCCGGGTTGTCGACCAGCATGTTGCCGGTGGAGGCCCCCATGAATACCTTCACGCCCGGCGCCTTCTTCGGGTCGAGCACGCGGATTGCTTCCAGGTTGTCGTTGCTGGCGCCGTGGTAGAAGCCGTAATTGGCCCAGGCGCGGCCCTTGGCCAGCTCGTACTTGGCTTCGAGGATGGTCGAGTCCAGGGTCGGCGGGTTGGTGTTGGGCATGTCCATGAAGCTGGTCAGGCCGCCGGCCACCGCGGCAGCCGACTCGCTGGCGATGTCGCCCTTGTGGGTCAGGCCAGGTTCGCGGAAGTGCACCTGGTCGTCGATCATCCCCGGCAGCAGCCAACGGCCAGCCGCGTCCACCACCTGCTCGCCGTCGCGCGGGGTCAGGCTGCTGCCGATCTGCGCGATACGGTCGTTCTCGATGCGCAGGTCGCCGTCGAAGGTACGACCTTCGTTGACCATGCGGGCGTTACGGATGAGCGTGGAGGACATGTCAGTGTTTTCCTGTGCAGCGGCAAGAAGGGGAATCGGCGCGCTCCGGGACCGGATCCAGTCCGCCCGGGTGGAACGGATGGCAGCGCCCCAGTCGGCGCAGGGTAAGCCAACACCCCCGTAGCGGACCGTGTATACGGATCGCGTCCATGGAGTATTCCGAGCAGCTGGGATAGAAACGGCAGCGCGGCCCGAGCAGGGGGCTGATGAAGCGCTTGTAGGAGCGCAGTACGGCAATGAGGAGTCGGCCGATCACGGTTGAATGATAAGCCACTTGGCAAGCGAGCAGGATTTGTCGCAGGATGCGGGATGGCGCCGGTAAAGACGACGTGCTTTCCGCTGCCAGCCAGGGGCGATGGCGCGCCTGGTTACGTTCCGAACTGCGCGAAACGGTCCGGTGACGCCACCGGACCTGGACTGCACGGGTCGGGCATCCGTTCACATACGGTGCCCGGCGCGGTTGCTGCTGCTGGTCGGGTAGGCTATAAAGGCCCGCTTTCCCGGGCCCCGGGGGAAACAAGGAAGAGCGTTTCGTGGCTGCTAAAAAACCTGCAAAAAAGGCCGTCAAGGTCGCCAAGAAAACCGCCAAACCTGTAGTCAAGAAGGCGGTGTCCAAGCCGGTTGCAAGCAAGCCGGTGGCCAAGGCTGCCAAGCCGGCCGCGAAGAAAGCGCCCGCCACCAAGGCGGTTGCAAAGAAAACGCCGGTCAAGCCAGCAGCACCTGCCAGTAAACCCGCTGCCAAGAAGGCTGCGGTTAAGACGGCAGTCGCTAAAAAGGCGGCCCCTGCCAAGAAGGCGGCGGTCAAGAAGGTGACCAAGCCGGTTGCCGCGCCAGTTGCCAAGAAAGCAGCTGCGCCGGTTGCCAAGGCCACCAAGCCCGTTGCCAAACCCGTAGTCAAGAAGGTGGCCGAACCAGTGGCTGCCAAACCGCTCAAGACTGCTGTCAAACCCGTGGTCAAGTCCGTACCGAAGCCTGCTGCAAAGCCGGCGGCGGCCAAGTCTGTCCCGGTCGAAGTCGCCAAGACGGCCCCAGCTCCGGCACCTGCGCCGGTTGCTGCCAAGCCGGCTCCAGCGGCCAAGGCCCCGCAATCCAAGAATCCCGTGCCTGTTTCGAAATCCAACGTCAAAACTCCCGTCAAATCCACCGCTCCTGTTGCCGTCCGTCCCGTGGGCAAGGTTGCAGTCGCTGTAACCGCGCGTTCGACCGCTCCGGCACCGCGCAGCAAGTACAAGGTTGTCGAATACAACGTCGACGAGGCCACTGGCCGTCCGATCCTGCCGGCTGGCTACAAGCCGTCTGCAGATGAGGAGTACATGAGCACGCTGCAGCAGGAGTACTTCCGCCAGCGCCTGCTCAACTGGCGTGCGGACCTGGTCGAGGAATCGAAGCAGACCATCGAGAACCTGCGCGAGGAAGTGCGTGACATCGGCGATGAAGCCGAGCGTGCAACCCGTGAAACGGAAAATTCGCTGGAACTGCGTACCCGCGACCGCTACCGCAAGCTGATCGGCAAGATCGACAGCACGCTGAAGCGTCTGGAAGCCGGCGATTACGGCTTCTGCGTCGATACCGGCGAGGACATCGGTCTGGATCGCCTGGAAGCCCGTCTCACCGCCGAGCGCACGATTGATGCGCAGGAGCGTTGGGAGCACCTGCAGAAGCAGCAGGGCGATTGAGGCCTGCCGCAGCTGTTGATTGAACAGGAACCCCGCTTCGGCGGGGTTTTTGTTGGCCGCTGTTTCAGCCTGTCTGGTCGCTGGAGCTCGAGTCAGGGCGTGGCGAGTAGCTCCTCCCGGCGCGGGAGCGCGTCGGCTACGGCGTCGCAGGGCGGGCTAGCACCCTGCGGGCATCCCGCTCAAGGGGTATTTGACTGGTGCGTCCCGTCTGCCCGCCCGTTGCGGATCGTCAGAATGTCGCTGTGGGAATCTATGATGGAGCAACTCCCGGCCAAGGCATGGACAGATGGCAGAGCAATCAATTGGGCCTTCGCACGCTTCAGGCACAGAGAGCGGGACGTCTTCGGGCGGCAGCCCGCTCAGCCTCCTGAGCCGACACCAGCGGTTGCTGCTCTACGTTGGTGGGCTGGTGACGTCATTGGTACTGATCGCGGTCACCGTGGTGATGGTGCAATCGCAGGTAAAGGACTATGTCGCCGGTCGCCACACCGAATATGTGCTGCGCAGGACAACGTTGCGCGCGATGTTTGCGGTACGTGAAGCATCGCTTCGTATTGGTGTACGGCAGGAGGAGTACGTGTGGTCGATGCGGCAGGACCCGGATCCCTCGCTGATGAAGCGCTTTGCCGATGCGAACGGACGGATGGTCCTGCGACGGAACAGCAGCCTCCCGCCTGCACTTGTCATCGGTGACATCAGCCAGGATTACCCGGCTGGGCATTTCGGTGCCTACCTGCGGATGGCGGACGATGTGAGCTACCAGTCAGGTGCGTATTCCCAGGAGCTGGCAGCAGCGGGCTACCTGTTCAGCCCCGATCGGCGCTTCATCGTCCTTGGGCCACTACCTGACGGGGCCGCAGCGCAGCAGATGAAGGAGGCAAGCGCCGCCAGTCTGCTTGAGCGCATCGTGCCGGACCTTGGGGATCTGGGCACGCCGGCGGCCCAAGCTCGCCTGCTCGATACCAAGGTCCCCCTCTGGTTGCCGCCTGAGCCGGATCCACTGACCGGCATCTCCTCCATACGGCTGGTGCAGGGCGCGGCGTCGGAAGGCAAGCTCTTTGCTGTATTCGTGGCGTCCTATCCGACCCAGATGCTGGCACCGTTGCTGGCTGGCGAGGATCCGAACGAGGCATCACTCATCGTCGGCCCAACAGGGGAGCTTCTGCTCGGCTCGGCAAAAGAGGGCATCACGGCTGACGTGCTGCGTATTTCGAGTGGCGTTCCGCGCGAGGCGTTGCAGAGGCTGAGCTATCGCGACGGCTACTTCATCGTCAGTGATGAGATATCCAGCTCGGGCTGGAGATTGTTGCATGCCTTCTCATGGCGCACGGTCATGGCGGCATTGTGGCCTCGCCTGGTCAGCTACATTGGTGCAGTGCTGTTGATGATCGGCTTTGTATGGGCGGTGCTGCTGCTCATTGACCGGAAGGTGTTCAAGCCAGGTTTCGCGCGCTCACAGCGCATCATCGAGAGCGAAGATCTCAATCGAACGATTGTGACCACCGCGCCCTTTGGCTTGGCACTGCTTTCGGTCTCCAGTGGTCAGGTCCTGTTGCAGAACGCCACGATGCTCGACTATGCCGAAGCCGCGCGGCCAGGCGATCCGCCCTTGCATAGCCGCTTTCTTGCGCTATTCAGCAGTGTCGCGGGCGCTGGTCATAGTGAGCGGGAGTTCGAGCTTGCCTTGGAAGATGGGTCCAGCTGCGATTTGTTGGTCAGCAGCGTGCGTACCAAGTATCTGGGTCTGGATGTCCTTCTGTGCAACTTCAAGGACATCACCCTGCGCAAGAAGACCCAGCACGAGCTGGAGCAAGCCCGTCAATTGGCGGAGGATGCCAGCCATGCGAAGTCGGCGTTCCTGGCGACGATGAGCCACGAGATACGGACGCCGCTCAATACCATTCTTGGGAACCTCGAGTTGCTGGAGCGCACGCCGCTTTCGGAAGAGCAGCTGCAGCAGCTGCGAATCGTGGCGTCATCGTCGTCGACCTTGCTGGGCGTCATCAACGACATTCTGGACTTCTCGAAAGTAGAGTCCGGTCAGATGAGCATCGAGGCGATCAGCTTCGATATGAAAGCGCTGGCACAACAGGCAGTTGAGTTCTTTCTGCCATCTGCACACGCAAAAGGGCTGCAGCTGGACCTGAGCATTGATGATTCACTTGCGGCAGCGTATATCGGCGACCCGATACGCATTCGGCAGATCATCTATAACCTGCTCGGCAACGCCATCAAGTTCACGGAACAAGGTGACGTGTTGCTGGAGATCTATCTGCGGGATGAACATCGACGTGATTCGGAAATTGTTATCGGTGTCAGTGATACCGGTATAGGCATGACTTCGGAACAGCAGAAGTCGCTGTTCCAGACATTCAGCCAGGCAGACTCAACCATCACCCGTCGATATGGTGGTAGCGGCCTGGGCTTGGCGCTGTGCCGTCGTCTGGCCGACCTGATGAACGGGACGATCAGCGTGCACAGCGAGGCCGGTGCTGGTAGCACGTTCCTGGTCACCCTGCCTTTGCCGGCAAGTGAGGACGCTCCCGTGCAGCTTGAAGCTGCTGCCGCGGCAAAGCCATCCGAGGCCGTTGCATCATCGGGTTTGCGGATGTTGGTGGTTGATGACCATCCGGCCAACCGGCAGCTGATACGCCTTCAATTGCAGACATTGGGCCATGTGTCGGATCAGGCCGGGGATGGCCATGAGGCGATCATCCTGCTCGCTGAAAGGGAGTACGACCTGGTGATGACGGACCTCAACATGCCGGGCATGGATGGCTATACATTGGCGCGCAAACTGCGGGAACAAGGTACTGGAATCCCAATAATTGCGATCACCGCGCATGCCTCCGAACGCGATCGCCAGCGCTGCAAGGACATCGGCATCGATGAGGTCGCGACCAAGCCTATTCTGCTGGACGCGCTCGACAAGATGATTCGGCGGCGCCTGCAACGCGGGCAGTCGCCACTTGAACCTAGGAAGGAAGGGGGCTTGATGAAAGGTCCCCTGCCTGTGGAAGTGCATCAGGCGTTGCTCGATTCGTTGGATGACTCGATGCGCAAGTTGCACGGCGAGTTGGCGGCGTTCACCGCGGCTGCGGCAATGACCAACACAGGCCGGGCGCGGATTGGCGCGGAGCTGCACTCGATCCGTGGCGCATTTGCGATGATTCATGCGACAGAGGTTGCTGATGCCTGCGGGGATCTTGAGCGAATTCTTGGTCAAGGTGACTACAGTTTGCTCGCTGCAGGTATCGATGCACTGGATACCAGTTCCCATGCTGTGCTCAGGCAGCGCTCACCCTCACCATGAGCGGGTGATCATGTGCCTCGGGAGTGTTCATGTTTGCCTCGCCGGATCGCAATCATGTGCAGTCGTTCTCGCCGATTTTCCTTGCAACCAGCTCGCTTGTGCTTGTCGGGTTGGAGAGTCAACCAGCAATTCGGTCTTGCTGGAGAAGCAATGCACCAGGTCGGGCAGGGTGAGGCCGACATAGCTTGCGACCTCGGCGATGGAGGCATTGCTGTAACCATCGCGCGTGAACACGGCATTGCCGCATCGAGAATATGTTGACGTCACTTGTTGCCATTGACGAGCGCCGGCGCGTGCGGGTGATAGGCAGGGGCTGTGTTGAGGCTGGCCACGTTCTGTCAATCCGGGATCAGCGCGGAGTGTAGTGGTGCCGCCCGCTCGCGCCATCCACTCGAAAGCTGTACCCCTATCACAGTTTTTGACAAACCTGCTTGCCACTGGGTTTACTGCCGCGGCGTCGGCGGCTTCGCCGGTCGGACTTTCGTACCGCAAAAGGGCAGGCAGCGCCAAGACGGCGTTGGCGGTGGAGTGTGGCCTGCGGTTTCGTTTGAATGATCGTGCTCGGCCTGTTTATGGGCGCGTCACTTCCAAAACGCAGCACCCGGCGCACTGGGCCGGGTGAAAACCGGAGCACGTTAAATGGCAACAATGCATAACCCTGGATTCAAACCGCTGTTGATCAGCATCTCGGTAACAGTGTTGGTGGTTAACGCGGCGCAGGCAAAGGAGCTTCCACAACTTGGGCAGGCGCCGTTGGAGCAGGTTGTCGGGGCGTTGACGCTGGAGGAAAAGACTGCGTTGGCCACCGGTCAAGGGATGGTTTTCCCCGGTATGCAGGAGGACATGCAGGCGCCAGTGGTGGGGGCCATCGAGAACAAGGTGTCCGGTGCGGCAGGCGCGACAGTGGCGGTGCCCCGATTGGGAATCCCGTCGTTGATACTGGCAGATGGTCCTGCGGGCGTGCGCATCGACCCAACCAGGAAAAATGTGCCGGGCAGAACTTTTCATGCAACGGCTTTCCCGATTGGGGCCGCCTTGGCCAGCTCCTGGGATATCGCGCTGGTGCGGCAGGTGGGCGCTGCCATTGGCGGCGAGGCAGCAGCCTACGGTATCGATGTGATGTTGACGCCAGCGCAGAACATTCATCGCTACCCGCTGGGCGGGCGTAATTTTGAGTATTACTCGGAAGACCCTGTTGTCAGCGGTGAGACGGCCGCTGCGTTGGTGAGAGGGCTACAGGATCGGGGGATTGGTGCATCGGTAAAGCACTTCGCCGTCAACAACCACGAATGGAACCGCTACACCATCAATACCAAGGTGGATGAGCGCACATTGCGTGAGATCTATCTTAAAGGCTTTGAGATCGCCATACGTAAAGGCCAGCCGTGGACGGTGATGTCCAGCTACAACAAGCTAAATGGTGTGTACACCTCCGAGAATCCGTGGTTGCTGAGGGATGTACTGCGTTCGCAGTGGGGTTTCCAAGGCGTGGTGATGACCGATTGGTATGGTGGGCAGGATACGGTTGCGCAGATGAACGCTGGCAACGAGATACTGATGCCAGGCACCGGCAAGCAACGTAGGGCGATCACGGCTGCTGTGGAGAACGGGACGCTGGATCAGCGCGTGCTGGATCGCAACGTGACGCGGATGCTGGAACTGGTGTTGCGCAGTCGAGCATTCAAGGGCTTGCCGTACTCGGACGCGCCAGAACTGAAAGCCAATGCGGCACTTGCGCGTGGCGCAGCAACTCAGAGCATGGTGCTGCTCAAGAACGAGGGTGCCGTGCTACCGCTACCGTCAGCCTCGCGTTTGGCATTGCTGGGCCATGCAAGCTATGAGGTAGTCATCGGTGGCACAGGCAGCGGTGACGTTCACGAAGCATATGCGGTATCTCTGCAGCGTGGTTTGGAAACTGCCGGCTTCAGCAATGTGGCCGGATTGGAGGCGACGTATGCGACCTACATTGCCGATGAGGTATCCAAGTTGCCTGCGACCGAGTGGTATCTGACCAAGGATCGTATTCCTGAGCGCTTCGTGGATGACGCGCAGCTGCGACAGATGGCGATCGAACAAGACGTTGCGGTGGTCACCATTGGTCGTGGATCCGGCGAATTCATGGACCGCAAGGTAGAAGGCGACTTCCTGCTGACCGCAGCCGAGCGGTCGCTGCTGGAGCGCACGGCGAAGGCGTTCCACGCGCGCAACAAGAAGGTGGTGGTGGTGCTCAACATCGGTGGTGTGATCGAAACCGCCAGTTGGAGTGGATTGGTTGATGCCATTCTGTTGGCATGGCAGCCTGGCCAGGAAGCGGGTAATGCGGTTGCCGATGTGCTGTCGGGTGCCGTCAATCCTTCGGGGAAGTTGGCCGATACCTTCGCGTTGGCGCTGAGCGACTACCCGGCAAGCAACGGCTTCCCAGGCAAGGTGCTGCAGGGGCCGGACCCGAACGACAAGTCGATTTTTGGCAACGTCGCACTTGCCGCCGAAGTGGAATACAGCGATGGCATCTGGGTGGGCTATCGCCACTTCGATACCCATAAGGTCGGCGTGGCCTATCCGTTTGGCTTCGGTCTGTCCTACACCACGTTCGGCTATAGCGATCTGCAGGTGGATGCCAGTGGTGCAGGACCGGTGCGGGCTACCGTCAAGGTGACCAACAATGGCAAGGTGGCCGGCCGTGAGGTGGCTCAGGTCTACGTAAGCGCACCGCAGGGTGCGTTGGAGAAGCCCTCGCAGGAGTTGCGTGCATTCGGCAAGACCGGCTTGCTGCAACCCGGGCAATCGGAGGTGCTGCAGTTCGCGATCGAGGGCAAGGATCTGGCTTCCTTCGATACCGGGCGGGGGCGTTGGGTGGCCGATGCGGGCACCTACACGCTGCGTGTGGGTGCTTCTTCGCGTGACATACGTGTGCAGCAGGCATTCGAGAAGAAGGCGGCCAGTGAGTACGCACCCTGATGCAGGCAGCTGATTGAGTGCGACTGGCCGGGGCAAGCACGCCGCTTGCCCCGGTTTTGCATGCGCTTACAGGTCTTGCAGGTTGTCCAGCTTGCGCAGCTGCGGCGCTTTCCATGCGGTAACCACGGCCACGCCGAGCACCGCGCAACCGCCGATCACCACCGCCGTGACCAGGCCCAGCAGGCGCGCCATGCTGCCGCCATAGAACGCGCCCAGCTCGTTGGACGAGCTGATGAAGATGCCGTTGATCGACGACACCCGGCCGCGCATTTCATCCGGTGTCACCAGCTGCATGATGGTCGAGCGCACCACCACCGACACGCCGTCGCAGGCACCGTAGAACACAAGGATCGCCGCCGACAGCCAGAAGCTCTTGGACAGGCCGAAGGCAATCACGCACAGGCCGAAACCCGCCACTGCAAACAGCAGTACACGGCCGGCATTGCGCCGCAGGGGATGGCGGGCCAGCCACAGGCCGACGGCGATGGAGCCCAGCGCCGGTGCCGCGCGCAGGATGCCCAGTCCTTCCGGGCCGTAGTGCAGGATGTCCTGGATGAAGGCCGGCAGCATCGCCACCACGCCGCCGAGCAGCACCGAGAACATGTCCAGCGCCATTGCGCCAAGCATGATCTGGTTGGACAGCACGAAGCGTGCGCCCTCGGCGATGCTGGTGAAGATCGGCGCGCGGGTCTGCGGCGGAGCGGGCTCGCTGACCTTGAGCGAGGCCAGTGCAACCAGCGCCAGCACTGCCATTGTCGCCGCCACGCCATAGGACAGGCCCTTGCCGCCAACGGCGACCAGTACGCCGCCCAGCGCAGGGCCAATGACCATGCCCATCTGGAACACCACCGTGCCGAAACCGGCACCACGCGCGAACTGCTCACGCTTGAGCACGCGCGCGAACAATGCGTTGTAGACCGGCGACAGGAAGGCGCGGACCATGCCGGTCAAGGCCACCGCCAGATAGATCGGCCACACGCCTTTGACCGGCAACCAGCCGGTAGCCACGGCGACCAGCATCAGGGCGGTGGCGATCAGCCCGAGGCAGGCGGTCATGCCCAGCTTGCGGCGCGGCAGGTGATCGACCAGGTAGCCGGCGAACGGTGCAACGCAGAAGTAGGGCAATACCTCGGCGAGGCCGATCAGGCCCAGCGAGAATGGATTGCGGGTGACTTCATAGATATGCCAGCCGACCGTGACCGCGACGATCTGGTAGGACAGCATGCCAGCGATGCGGTAGAGCAACAGCTGGACGTAGCCGGGCTGGCGCAACAACTCGGAGATGGAGCCGGTGTTGTTCACTGCTTGGCTTGGGCGGTATCGCGGATGAAGGCCAGCATCGCGGCAAGGCCGTTGCTGCGGGTCGGCGACAGGTGCTTGGCCAGGCCAATGGCGGACACGTAGTCCGGATCGGTGGCGAGGATCTCATCGGCCGAACGGCCCGAGTACACGCGCAGCGCCAGGTAGATCAGGCCCGAGACAATGGCCGAGTCGCTGATCGCATGGAACACCAGCTTGTCGGCATCGCCTTCGGGCACGATCCAGACCATGGACTGGCAGCCGAGCAGGCGGTGTTCTTCGGTCTTCCATTCCTCCGGGAAGGCGGGCAACTTGCGACCGAGGTCGATCAGGTACTGGTAGCGCTCGGACCAGTCACCGAAGAAGGAAAACTCCTCGGCAATGGCGGCTTGGGCTTCGGCGGGGGTGGGTTCGAGCGGGAAGGGGGAGTTGATCATCGTTGGTCCTGTGCTTGGCCGGTCGCGTTGGCGGCGAGGGGCTTTGGAGTGGGTCGGGGCGCAGTTGCCCTCACCCCAACCCCTCTCCCGCACGCGGGAGAGGGGCTCAGTGCGCCGTTAGCCGACGCTATGTATGCAATTGCAGGTTCCGCTTAAGCCCCTCTCCCGCGCGCGGGAGAGGGGTTGGGGTGAGGGCAAGCCTTACCCGCGTTTCCAGCGCACGCCCTGCTGCGTGTCTTCCAGCACGATGTTCTCCGCCGCCAGCTGGTCGCGGATGGCATCGGCACGGCCGAAATCGCGCGCCTGCTTGGCGGCGATGCGTTCGTCGATCAGGGCCTGGATACGTGCATCGTCGCCGGCTTCGGCACCACGCCCGAACCATTCGGCCGGCGCCTGCTGCAGCAGGCCAAGAGCGAGGCCTGCGCCGAGCAGCTCACGCTTCAGGCGCGACTTCTCTTCGCTGGACTCGGCCTTGCGCGCTTCGCTGGCGATACGGGCAACTTCGGCCAGTGCCAGTGGTGTGTTGAGGTCGTCGTCCAGCGCCGCCTCGACGCCGGCCGGAATAGCGCCCTCAGCGCTGACATCAACCAGGTCACGCAAGGTGCCGTACAGGCGGTCCAAGGTGCGCACCGACTGCTCGATCAGCGCATCGGACCACTCCAGCGGTTGCCGGTAATGCGCCGACAGCAGCGCATAGCGCAACGCTTCCGGCGGGTGCTGGCGTACCAGGTCATGCACCCGCTCGATGTTGCCGATCGACTTGCTCATCTTGGTGCCGCCGAAGTTGAGCATGCCGTTGTGCAGCCAGAAGCGGGCGAAGGTCTGTCCGCCGTGGGCGCAGACGCTTTGCGCAATCTCGTTCTCGTGGTGCGGGAACTGCAGGTCGACGCCGCCGGCATGGATGTCGATGGTCGGGCCCAGATGCGCGGCGGCCATCGCCGAGCACTCGATATGCCAGCCCGGACGGCCACGGCCCCAAGGCGAGTCCCAGCCCGGCAGGTCGTCGCTGGAGGGCTTCCACAGCACGAAGTCGCCGGCATCACGCTTGTAAGGTGCCACCTCGACGCGTGCGCCGGCCAGCATTTCCTCCGGGTCGCGGCGCGAGAGCTTGCCGTAATCGGCGAAGCTGCTGACCGAGAACAGTACATGGCCCTCGGCGGCATAGGCATGATCGGTGCTGATCAGCTGCTCGATCATGGCGATGATCTGCGGCATGTGCGCGGTGGCTTCCGGCTCAATCCCTGGGGGGGGCACCCCGAGTGCAGCCATGTCCTCGCGGTAGGCGGCGGCAAAACGGTCGGTGATGGCCGAGATCGGCACCCCCTGATCCTTGGCCGCGGCGTTGATCTTGTCGTCAACGTCGGTGATGTTGCGGGCGTAGCGCAGTTTTCCGTAGCGGCGACGCAGCAGGTCGGCCAGCACCCCGAACACCACCGGGCCGCGCGCATTGCCGATATGTACATAGTTGTAGACCGTGGGGCCGCACACGTACATGGTGGGGGCGGCGGGGTCTAGCGGAGCAAACGGCTCCAGCTGCCGCGTCAGGTTGTTGTGCAGGCGCAGGGTCATGGCAATCCGGGGGTAAACGAACCCGCCAATTCTAGCGGTCCGGGCCGGGTCGGGCATCCCCGGGCTGGGCAATACGCGTACGGATGGGTAATGTTCAGGCCCGGGGCAGCTGTGCTGCCTACACTACTACCCGTCACCCGCGCCCTGTTCCTGCCGATATCTTGATGAAACCTGCTCCATTGCTGTCGACGATCTGCCTGTTGGCTGGTGCCGCCGTGCCCGCGTTCGCGCAGGAACCGGAGCAGCGCAATCGCGTGGTGATCATGGAAAACGTGCGCTACGATTATGCGCAGGTGCTCAATGTCGAGCCGGTCTTCCAGACCCTGCGCGCAAGTCGTACCGAGGAGCACTGCGAACCGGTGTCGACCCGGACGCTGGCGCCGGTGCAGGTGAAGGGGGAGGAAGACAAGGGCGGTTTCCGCCGCTTCTGGGACTCGGTGCGTGGCATTTTCAGCCAGCACGAAGGGCAGGCCCAGGAAGAGGAGATGGCGCTTGCGCCGCAGGGTTCAGGCGGTTCTCCCGCGCTGCTGACCCCGGAGTGCAAGATCGTCGAGGTTGGGCGTGAATTCCGCCGGCCCATCGCCTACGACGTGGATTACGTCTACAAGGGCATCAAATTCCGCTCTCGGCTGCCGGAAGACCCCGGTAACCGGCTCAAGCTGCGGGTGTCGATCACCCCGGATATCGGCCAGGCGCCGCCGGCTGCGAACAGCGTTCCGTGATGTTGCACCGCGACACTTGCGCCGGCCTGAACCGCGTGCGAGTATGCGCGACGATGAAAGCCACCAGCTTCCAGCACGAATCCAGCACCGCCCGGATGGCCTCCGGCATGACGTCCCGTGCCCGCCGACCGGAATCCCACATATTCGCTGGGTGACCGGAGCTTCGTGCTGTCTGTTCGGAAAACCCAGCCCAGGCTGGGTTTTTTCGTTTCTGGTTCGG
>Ga0308157_10000990_pt1 | contig 69350 bp, 64 predicted proteins | sample PhyBR1_FD_201035 | JGI IMG/M metagenome (GOLD analysis project Ga0308157, IMG submission 201035) | Phyllosphere microbial communities from UC Gill Tract Community Farm, Albany, California, United States - DLSLB.R1 | ecosystem: Host-associated > Plants > Phyllosphere > Unclassified | place: USA... | reverse complement strand
GATCAGTTGTTTGAATAACAGATCTTGCTTCTTCATCAGAAGAAGTTCCGAGTGTTTTCTGCCATAATTCATCCCCGAATTCATTGATACGGATTAACCAGATATCAGATCCGCCTTTGGAATCTTCCTTTTTATCTAAACCTTTTCCGGAATAGGAAGTTCCGGCGAGAAGAAACCCTCCTTCCTGGGTGGCTACTGAAGCGGACAGGTAATCATGATTCTGTCCTGAGAAATATTTTTCCCAGACTTCTTCTCCTTGTTGGTTGAGTTTTACCACATGGAAGTCATAGCCGTTATTCTGTTTATTTCCTCCCTGAATTTTAGAAGCCTGGATTGAGCTTCCGGTAATTAAATATTGCTGATCAATTGTTGTGGTAATCTGACTAAGAAAATCCTGGGTTGAGGATTTGATATCTTTCTGCCATAAAACTTCCTGGGCAGATAGCCCAAAGACTGTGCATAAGACCAATGCACCAGAGTAGAATTTCTTCATCTGTTGTGTTTTTAAATTAGTACTAGTTTTTATAATTAAGGCTGTGAAATTAACATTTTTTAACAATACGAAACAATATTAAATCTATGATATGTGAATATTATTACATTCTTAATATATCTCACTGCATTATTCATACTTCCAATCTCTTTATCATTAATTTATTATAGTAAGATATACTGAGGTAACGACAGAACCTGACGTATTAAAAATTAAAAAGAGACTGCCTTTTCGACAATCTCTATTGATAATTATGATATAATAATCTTAAATTCCTACCCTCTATCTATCCCTATCGCGAAGAACTCCTTCTATATCCTCCATAGCAAACCCTTTCGCCTTAAGCAGAATCAGAAAGTGGTACATCAAATCAGCTGCTTCATTTTTAAAAAGATCATCATTACTGTCTTTAGCTTCAATAACCAGCTCTACAGCCTCTTCTCCTACTTTCTGGGCCATTTTATTGATTCCTCTCTGATACAGCGAATAAGTGTACGAATCTTCGGCCTTACAGTCTATCCTATCACTTATTTTTGCTTCCAATTGATATAGAAACCCTTTGGATTCTTTTTCTCCAAAACAACTGAAGCTTCCGGTGTGACAAACCGTATTTTTCGGAACCGCCTGAATGAGTATCGTATCCTGATCACAATCTACACTTATATTTTTAACAGTCAGGAAATTTCCTGATTGTTCACCTTTTGTCCAAAGTCGATTTTTGGAACGGCTGAAAAAAGTGACAATGCCTTCCTTTTCTGTTTTTTCAAGAGCCTCTTCATTCATATAGCCCAGCATCAATACCTGTTGGGTTCTGCTGTCCTGAATAATTACCGGGGCCAGGCCGTTATCTTTATTAAAATCTATTTTCATCGTACAGGAATTTTTTGAGTTTTTAATTGTTTTTTTAATTCTTGAATGGGCACTTCATTAAAGTGGAAAATACTGGCTGCCAATGCACCTGTAGCTTTTGTCTCATTAAACACTTTAACAAAGTCATCTGTATTTCCAGCTCCTCCGGAAGCAATTACAGGAATACTGACCGCCTCGGAAACCAGCTTTGTAATGCGAATATCGAAACCGTTTTTTGTCCCGTCGCCATCCATTGAGGTCAGAAGAATTTCACCGGCTCCTAAAGATACCGCTTCTTTCGCCCATGCTACAGTATTTAAATTTGTTGCTAGTTTTCCACCTCTGACATACACGAGATCTGATCCATTAGTAAGTCTCGTGTCAATAGCCACAACGATGCACTGACTTCCAAATTCTTTCGATAGTTCCTCGATAAGTTTTGGATTTTTAACGGCAGAAGAATTGATACTGATCTTGTCTGCGCCAGCTTCCAGAAGTGTTCTGACATCTTCAACAGAAGAAATCCCTCCTCCTACCGTAAACGGAATGCTCAGCTGTGCCGCAATATCCTTCACCAGTCCGGCAAATGTTTTCCGGTCTTCCACCGTTGCTGTAATATCCAGAAAAACCAGTTCATCTGCACCTTCCTGTTCATATTTTACAGCAAGTTCAATAGGATCTCCTGCATTGCGTAAACCTTGAAAATTGACGCCTTTTACCGTTGTCCCGTCTTTGATATCGAGACATGGAATAATTCTTTTTTTAAGCATTTTCAATATAATTCTGAAGTTGTTGTAATGTTATTTTTCCCTCGTAAATCGCTTTTCCGATAATCGTTCCCGAACATCCGATTTCTTTCATTCTCTGGACGTCTTCGATGCACGAAATACCGCCGCTTGCCGTAAGCTTTATCGCTGTTTTCATCAGGATTTCTTGATATAGATCAGCAGAAGGACCTTCCAGCATTCCATCTTTTGAAATATCTGTGCAAATGGTCTGAACCACTCCTTTTTCTTGGTAATCCAACAGAAAATCAATAATATCTAAATTACTTTCCTCTTCCCATCCGTACGTTTTTATCTTTCGGTTTTCACAATCTGCGCCTAAAATAATCTTTTGACTGCCATATTTTTGAATCATTTCAAAACAGAATTCAGGATCCTGTACCGCAATACTTCCAAGTGTGATCTGTTTCGCTCCTGAATTAAAAGCCGTTTCTATATCATTCCCGGTTTTTAATCCGCCTCCAAAATCTATGTGAAGCGATGTTTCCCGGGCAATATTTTCCAACGCCTTCTGATTGACAATATGTTTGGACCTGGCTCCGTCAAGATCTACAAGATGCAGAAACTGAATTCCAAAGCTTTCAAATTCTCTGGCCGTTTCTACCGGATCTTCGCTGTATATTTTTTTGGTCGAATAGTCTCCTTTTGAAAGACGGACACATTTTCCGTCGATAATATCAATAGCTGGAATAATTTTCATCATTTACAGTTTTATAAATTGGTTTAATATGCTGCTCCCTGCAATTCCTGATTTCTCCGGGTGAAACTGTACCGCAAAGAAATTATCCTTCTGCAGCGCTGCACTGAACGGCAGAATATAATCGCATACAGCAACCGTAACATCTGCTAGTCCGCAATAATAGCTATGTACAAAATAGACATCGTTAATTTCTTCAATTCCTGAAAATAAGGGGCTTTTAAGATCCGAAAGCGTGTTCCAGCCCATGTGGGGAACCAGATCTTCCGGTGGAAACCTTTTAACATCAACATCAAATATTCCCATTCCCCTTACATTCCCTTCTTCATTATCGCCACACATTAGTTGCATCCCCAGACAAATCCCAAGAACAGGCTGTTTCAAAGAAGGAATAAGCGTATCAAGCCCTTTTTCTTTCAATACTTTCATAGTGGAAGAAGCTTCTCCTACGCCCGGAAAAATAACTTTATCCGCTTTCAGAATCAGTTCCGGATCATCGGTCACTATGGATTCAATATTCAGTCGGGACAGTGCGTTCTGGACTGAACTGACATTTCCTCCGTTGTATTTTATTAATGCTATCATCTATAAACTTCCTTTGGTTGATGGTAAATTATAACTGCTATCGGACTGATTGACTGCCATTTTAACAGCTTTTGCAAATGCTTTGAAGACCGCTTCTATTTTGTGGTGTTCATTGCCGCCTTCTGCCTTGATATTCAGATTGGACCGGGAAGAATCTGTAAAAGATTTAAAAAAGTGAACAAACATTTCTGTAGGCACATCCCCAATTTTCTCTCTTTTAAAATTAACATCCCAAACCAGCCACGGCCTGCCTCCGAAATCTATAGCAGCCTGAGCCAGACAATCGTCCATCGGAAGCAGAAAACCATACCTCTCGATTCCTTTCTTGTTTCCCAATGCTTTTAGTACAGCTTCTCCTAATGCAATTCCTGTATCTTCAATCGTGTGGTGCTCATCGACCTGAAGATCTCCGTTCACTTTAATTGTAAGGTCTAAATTTCCGTGTCTGGCAATTTGATCCAGCATATGATCAAAAAAATGAAGGCCGGTTGAAATTTCAGAAACTCCTTTTCCATTAAGATCGATTTCAATATTAATCTCCGTTTCATTCGTTTTTCTGTATACTTTTGCCTTTCTGGATTCCTGTTTTAAAAACAAATAAATTCCGCTCCAGCTGTCTGTACTGAGCGTCGCTCCTTCATTAAAGTTTCCATTAAGAAAAATAGATTTAGTTCCCAAATTGACAGCCAGTTGAACGTCCGTACTTCGATCACCAATTACATATGAATTTTCAAGATCATACTTTCCGTAAATGTATTTTGAAAGCATGCCAATTCCTGGTTTTCTGGTAGGGAGATTTTCTTGTTCAAAGCTTTTGTCGATCAGAATATCGCTGAAAATAATTCCTTCATTTTCGAAGGCTTTCAACATTTTTTCATGAGGTTTTATAAAATCTTCAAAAGGAAAACTCTCCGTACCCAAGCCATCCTGATTGGTCACCATCACCAGTTCGTAATCCATTTCTCTGACAATTCTGGCAAGGTTTTGAAAAACCCCGGGATAAAATTCCAGCTTCTCCAGAGCATCTACCTGAAAATCTTCCGGCGGCTCTACGATCAATGTTCCGTCGCGGTCTATAAACAGTACTTTTTTCATGATGGTATTCCTTTTAAAACGTTAATCAATTTTTCATTTTCTTCCCGGTTTCCTACATTGATTCTGATGCAATCCTGAATCGCAGGCGCTCTCTGACTGGTCAAAACTTCTTCTTCAAGCATTTTCTCATATACTTTTTTCGCGTCTCTCATTTTGATCAGGAAGAAATTGGCATCCGTTGGAAATACTTTTTCAATACATGAAATGGTTTTAAACTGTTCTTCCAGCCATGATTTCTCCTTTAATACATTTTCCACGTTCTCTTTAAGCTTATTTTCATCATCCAGAATACTCAAAATAAGCTCCTGACTCAAAGAATTGACGTTATAAGGCGCTTTCACCGTATTGATAAAACGGATGATCTCCTCGGAGGCAAAAGCTGTTCCTACCCTTGCTCCTGCTGTTCCCCATGCTTTTGAAAAAGTCTGAAGCACAATGACATTGGGATATTGAGCCAGCAGTTCAATACCTGATCTGTTATCCGAAAATTCAATATATGCTTCATCAATAACAACAATACCATTAAAATTTTGGATGAAAAATTCGATGTCTTCTACGCTGTTTCCAGTTGGGTTATTCGGAGAACACAGGAAGAAAATTTTAATCTCCCTTTCCTGAGTGATCTTTAGAAAATCGTCTTTTACAATTTCAAAATTTTCATCAAGATCAAGCTTAACCACTTCATTTTCATTCACTGTTGCGTAAAAACCGTACATCGCAAAAGAAGGATTCATCATCAGAATGGCATCTTTTTTAGGTTCGCAGAAGATTTTAATGATGAGATCAATCAATTCATCACTTCCGTTTCCTATAGCGATCTGCGTTGGTGAAAGACCTTTAAGACCTGCTAATTTAGCCTTAAGCTTTTTCTGAGACGAATCCGGGTATCTGTTGAACTCCCCGAACGGACATTCATTGGCATCCAGCAACACCGGAGCATTGAACTCATTGTGATCTCTGAAACTGATATAAGGCTGTAATTTTAATATATTTTCTCTTACTAAACTGTTGGTATTGAATTCTTTCATTGTATTATTTTAATCTGATAGATACTGCATTTTTGTGGGCGATAAGACCTTCTGCCTCTGCCATAAGTTCGATGGTTTTTCCTATATTTTTTAGACCTTCCTTAGAAAGATGCTGGAATGTGATTTTCTTGACAAAACTGTCCAGAGATACTCCGCTGTAGTTCTTTGCATAAGCATTCGTAGGAAGCGTGTGATTGGTTCCGCTGGCATAATCCCCGGCGCTTTCACAAGAGTAATTTCCAAGGAAAACGGATCCTGCATTACTGATCATCGGAATGTATTGTTCAAAATCCTCCAAAGCCAGAATAAGGTGCTCCGGAGCATACAGATTGCTGAACTCCAAAGCCTCCCCGATAGATTGAGTCACGATAAAAAGGCTGTGATCCAGGGCCTGTTGAGCCATTTCATTTCTTGGAAGCTTTTTGATCTGCTTTTCTACGGCTTCAATAGTTTTTTCAAAAATTTTGAACTCAGTCGTGATAAAAACGACCTGACTGTCACTTCCGTGTTCTGCCTGGGAAAGAAGATCTGCGGCACAGAACTCAGGAACCGCTTTACTGTCTGCAATAACAAGCACTTCGCTGGGACCTGCCGGCATATCGATAGCCACGCCAAAACGTTGTGCATATTCTTTGGCAGCAACCACAAACTGATTTCCCGGTCCGAAAATTTTATACACCTTGGGAATACTTTCTGTTCCTAACGTCATGGCAGCGATAGCCTGTGCGCCACCTGTTTTGAATATTTTAGTAATTCCACAGAGTTTCGCCGTGAAAAGAATAGCCGGATTAATATTCCCGTTGCTGTCAGGAGGCGTACAAAGAATAATTTCCTTACATCCAGCGAGATTGGCAGGTACAGCAAGCATAAGTACAGTAGAAAATAAAGGGGCTGTTCCACCGGGAATATAAATCCCAACCTTTTCTACTGCACGGTTTTCTCTCCAGCAGGTTACGCCTTTTACCGTTTCAATTTTCTCTGTTTCCGTTATCTGAGCCGCGTGGAATTTGGAAATATTTTCCTTAGCCTGTCTGATGGCTTTCTTTAATTCTTCAGAAACTTCGTTTTCAGCATTCTCAACTTCTGTATCTGAAACCAGAATTTCCGGAGTCACTGCCTTATCAAATTTTTTATTGAATTCAATAAGTGCTTTATCACCGTCTTTTTCTACTGTTTCAAATATTTGTGCGATCAATTCTGAAATTTCTTCACGCTTCAATACTGGCCGTTTTACAAGGTCTGGCCAGATTTCTCTTTCCGGATATCTGTATATTTTCATCATTAAATAACCATTTTATCGATTGGAATAATAAGAATGTCCTGAGCTCCGTTTTCTTTCAGCTCATCAATGACGTCCCAGAATCTTTCTTCATCAATCACCGAATGAATACTGCTCCAGCCTTCTTCCGCCAAAGGAATAACCGTAGGACTCTTCAGTACAGGAAGGACCGATGCGATATCACTGATCTTGTCATTGGGAACATTCATCAGGATGTATTTTGAATTTTTTGCTCTTAAAACAGATTGGATACGGAACAGAAATTTATTGAGAATCCCTTCTTTCTCAGGATTGAGTACGGATGTTTTTGCTAAAACCGCTTCAGATTTCAGAAGGGTCACCGTTTCTCTCAAACCATTTTTAAATAAGGTACTTCCTGAGCTTACGATATCACAGATTCCATCTGCCAAACCGATATTCGGAGCTATTTCAACGGAACCAGAAATGATGTGAATATCGGAAGTGATGCCTTCACGGTCAAGGAAATTTTTAAGGGTGTTGGGGTAAGAAGTAGCAATTTTTTTACCCTGGAAGAAGGAAAGATCATCCGTTTCCACATCTTTTGGAACAGCTAACGAAACCCTGCATTTTGAAAACCCAAGCTTCTCCACAATCTGGATGTTCTTTTGTTTTTCAGCTAAAAGATTTTCACCTACAATGGCGATATCTACCACTCCGTCTTCAAGGTATTGGGGAATGTCTGAATTTCTGAGATACATGATCTCCATGGGGAAGTTGTCTACAGAGACTTTCAGCTGGTCTTTTCCATTGTTGACGAAAATCCCGCAGTCTTTCAGGAGCTGTAAAGATTCTTCGTAGAGCCGGCCGCTTTTCTGGATCGCAATTTTTAATTTACTCATTGTATTGTTTTGGGGTCTGAGTAAATGAAAACTGATCTGTTGGATATTTCCGGGAGAATCCGGGAAACAAAAAAACCGTCTGTTTACTCAGACGGTTTTAATTATTTTTGATTTTAACACATGTTTATATCAACCAATTCCGTCTTAGCAGAGATGATGATAATAATGATGAAGTGTTAAAAAATTCGGTTTCATTGTTTTGAATTGTGGTACAAATGTAGGACTTATTTTTAAACTGCAAAGTTTTTTTACAGAATTTTTTTGTAGAGATCCATCACCTGAGCTGCAATGGGTTCGTCATTAAATTTCTGAACAAACGTGAAACTCTTTTCTGCACGGCGTTTTCTCTCAGATTCATTTTCCCATAAAAATTTTATTTTGGCTCCGATATCTTCAAAACTTTTCGGATCTACATAAACGGAGTCTTCTCCTCCCGCTTCCGGAAGACAGCTGACGTTGCTGGTAATGACTGCCGTTTTTGAGAAAAGGGCTTCTATCACAGGGATTCCGAAGCCTTCAAAAAAGCTCGGATAGACAAAAATATCGGCCAGTTTATAGATCACAGCCAGTTCATCCATGGAAACTCCTTCCAGAAAGAGCACCTGCTTTTCCATTTTGTTTTTTCTGATGAATGCCTCTACTTTTTTATAGTAATTCGTCTTTCTTCCAACAACAACCAACGGGATTTCCGTTCCATTGATTCCTTTGACAATGTTTAACAGATTCTTCCGGTCTTCAATGGTTCCGACGTTTAAAATAAAGCGCTCAGGAAGGTTGAATTTCTCTTTGGCAAGCTCAATAAACTCCTCAGACTGCTGTTCTTTAAATGCTTTGTGACAGCCCTGATAAATAACTTCAATTTTGGTTTCAGGAACTTTTAGATAGGTGATAATATCTCTTTTAGTCTGTTCCGAAATGGCGATGATCTTATCTGTAGAAGCAGACGCTTTTTTAAATTTCCACAGGTGTATTTTCCTGTCAAAGAAGGAATAATACTGAGGATATCTCATAAAAATCAGATCATGGATCGTCACTATCTTTTTGATGGGTTCTTTACCCCATTTCAGAGGCAACTCGCCGGAAAGACCGTGAAATATCTGTGCGCCTACCTTCTGTGCATCCTTACCCATTTTAAACTGGCGGGAAAGGTTTCCTTTTGAGGTTTCCACAAAACGGACATCGGGTCTTTCGAGGATGTCTTTTCCTCTTTCTGAACGGTTTTTGTTCAGCAGCAGGTATTCGTTTTCAGGATAGTACTGAGAAAGAATCCTGACCAGGTCTCTTGAATAATTGCCCAATCCGGACGTATTATAAAAAAAACGTTTTGCGTCGAAGGCAATCTTCATATCAATGTTTTTAGTAAGCTTTTTTAAGCGGTTTAAAGGTATAAATAAAATAAACCCTAAATGGCAATTCAGGGTTTATTGTATAAATTTTAAAAATCAATCTTTAAAATTTAGAGAAAACACAGCTTATACGGCTACATTGTTCTCTCTTAAAGCATCATTAAGAGATGTTTTTTTATCTGTTGATTCTTTTCTCTGACCGATGATCAATGCACAAGGAACCTGGTATTCTCCGGCAGGATACTGTTTGGTATAACTTCCCGGGATTACTACTGAACGTGCAGGAACTCTTCCTTTGATTTCAATAGGTTGGTCACCTGTAACATCAATGATTTTTGTAGAAGCTGTCAATACGACATTGGCACCCAATACGGCTTCTTTTTCTACGTGAACTCCTTCTACCACAATACATCTTGAACCGATGAAACAGTCGTCTTCAATGATCACAGGAGCCGCCTGTAACGGTTCCAATACTCCGCCGATACCTACACCACCGCTCAAGTGAACATTTTTACCGATCTGTGCACAGCTTCCAACCGTAGCCCAGGTGTCTACCATTGTTCCTGAATCTACATAAGCTCCGATATTCACGTAAGAAGGCATCAAAATAACGCCTGAAGCTACGAAAGATCCTTCTCTGGCGATCGCATGCGGTACAACTCTTACTCCTTTTTCAGCATAATTTCTCTTCAAAGGAATTTTGTCATGAAATTCAAACGGACCTACTTCAATAGTTTCCATCTTCTGGATCGGGAAATACATTACTACGGCTTTCTTCACCCACTCATTCACCTGCCATCCGTTTTCCGTAGGCTCAGCAACACGAAGTTCTCCGGAATCCAATAAAGAAATAACCTCTCTTATCGCCTTCTGGCTGTCTTCATTCTGTAATAAATCTCTATGATCCCAAATGTTTTCAATTGTTTGTTGTAACGACATGTTTCTTGTTTGATTTTAGTATAAATTATCCCTGTAGCTTCCCACAGTTTGAAGGATCAAAAGTACAAAAGATTGTTTTAGTATACAAGTTACTAAACAAGTCTTCAGTGGCAATTATTTACGGTAATCTGTAGCTTTATTATTCGCAAATAATGAATTCCATCGTCTTCTCAACGTGTTTTGGCTCAATAATACCTTTTGAATATTTGAGATTGGAACCTGTATTATATTTTGTTAAATAAGCCTCGTTAATGTCAGATGTAAGTTCTTTAAGATCGTCAGGAATGAGTGCTTTAATATTGAAAATCTCCTCTCCGCATCTGATCTGCCCTTCCGGATCTTCTAAAAAAGTATGGTACCAGCTTTTTTCTGCCAGGCCCCATGATCTGGCGAAAATTCTGTTATTAACGGTCACCATCCAGATTTCAAGGAAAGTAGTTCTTTGATTTCCTGCTTTAATTTCGGTAATATTATGACTGTTGATGTAATCTATTGCGCTGTCTTTATTCATTGTTATTTTTTAACGAATGTAAAATGAATGGAGCAGTTTACCCAATTTATTATTCGGTCTGAAGGAAATAGGATGTGGATGGGTGATTTTCTGATGTTTTCTGTTTTTAGAAATCGTTAAATCCGTATCCCAGAACCATGTCAAGGCCCAAAACCTTGACATGGTTTTTAACGACGAATGATTAAAATAGTAGTTTTTTTATGCTTCTTTTTCAGAGCATCATTTTATTGAGGACTGTAACCAGACAGTCTTTGTAACTTTTCGCCACGGCAATTTTCTGATCCTGGCATGCAAGCTGGTTGTCTTCGAAATATTCGATATTCGTCAAATTGATAATGTAAGAGTTGTGAACTCTCATGAATTCATCCGGAAGACTTTCAATCAAATCTTTAAGGGCTTTGTAGTAGATGTATTTTTTATTGGAGATGGTATTGATTTCCACATAATTTCCCAAACCTTTGATAATGGTAATATCTTTAAAGAACAGTTTTACCAGTTTTTTATCTGTTTTAATAAAAGCAAAGGTTCGATTTTCCATATCAACGATTGATTTAAATAAATCTTATAAAACCCTTTGAGCGTGTAGATAAGCTTTATTCCAGTATTTCTCATTCAATGATGAGATCATTACTCCTTTTGATGTGGAAGCATGGATAAATTTCACTTCGCCGTCAGCACCAATATCATGAACGATACCGACATGGGAGACTCTGCTTCCTCCGGCTGTTGCAAAAAACAAAAGGTCACCCGGTTTTACTTCTTTAATATCTATTTTTTTACCGGCATCCGCCTGATCACTGGATCTTCGAGGCAATGAGAAATCATTTTCTTCAAAAACTTTTACAGTAAAACCGGAACAGTCGAATCCTGACGAGCTGTTTCCTCCAAATTTGTAAGGAGTCCCGATATACCTTTCGGCATCTTTCAGAATATCGCTGACAGATCTGGAGATATTTCCATCAAATTTAGAATCCAGTTTTCTGAGATTTTCGGTTTTCGCAACGGTTTTCGTCCCCGACTTTTTCTTTGAAGATACGTTTTTTGATGATCCGCATGAAACAATGACAGCAGAAGCTATCAGCAAAACAGAAAATTGCTTTATTCTTAAGTTTTTTTCAAATAATCCCGTTTTCATAGTCATCTGATTTTAAATGAAGTAACTAATTATGCACAAATATACATTTTATATTTAAATTATATAATAAGTATACTAGAACTATAGTATAAATATATGTTAAAATATTGTTTTCCTATATTTATTAGTATATTTGAATTCAATTTTGCGATATGGCAACATATGAAAGTTTAATAAAGATCAAAGGAAGTGTAGGCGATCTGGTTTTTTACAGCCTGAACGGAAAAAATGTAGTCCGGAAAAAAAGTGGATTTAATAAAAATGCATTTAAGAAAAGTGCGTCTTATGAAAAAGTAAGGCAGAACAGTTCGGAATTTGGGCATTGTTCAAAAGCTGGAAAAACAATACGAAGCTGTATTGAGAGCTATACTAAGGAAGCAGGTGATCCTGTGTTGTACCAGAAATTTGCGAAACTGATGACAGTCATTAAAGATCTCGATACCATTTCAGGTAGAGGAAAAAGAACGGTGCAAAATGGTCTTGCAACCCAGCAGGGATTAAAGTTGCTGAAAGAATTCAGTTTTGGAGAAATCCAGAATATTCCTGCAGACATTTTTGTTTTGGAGAAAAAGAAAAACCGAATTCTGAATTTAGGAAAAAAACTTTCCGAAGATGAAATGGCGATCATTATGATACAGCCCAATCTTGATCTATATTCCGCTGAATATTTTGAAGAGAAACTTTCTTCGGTTGAGGAGAAAGAGATTTTTTTGGAAAGGCATTTTCCGGATGATACGCTCCTACTCTACTTTTTAGTATTGAAAAAAAACAATAAAATTACCCGGATGGGATTTATTTAGACAAAAAGCCTGCAGATTGATCTGCAGGCTTTCTGTTTTTATTTTTTGTCACCTGTCCAGGTTCCGTATCTTGCCGGTGTAGGAACAGCGTTTGACCAGTTTCCATTTCCTTTTTTATCTTTTGAAAGGGTTCCTTTAAATTCCCCATCGGAAGGAAGCCCAATCACAGCAGTAAGATCACCGGTTTCAGTTAAGTGCCCGGAGATATTGTAGTTTTCATCATTTACTGTTGAATGCATCGTTCCGGTTACTTTTCCGTCACTTGCCACTACCACGTTCCAGGTTCCGTCGTCACTGCCTGTATATTTTCCTGACCATGTTCCTATATAATCATAAATAGTGTCATCATCAGAGCTGCAACCGATAAATAAAAATGCTGTTAAAAGAAGTAAAAAAAGTTTCTTCATAGTTTCTAATAGTTTTATAACCTAATCAAATTTTATTGTTATCTATTTACATTCTATCCCCAGAGATAGGGATCTGAACTAATGTTAAATATTTTTCTGGTTTTGTTCCGTGCAAATCTACTAATTTTTTTCATTCAGATTATCTGAATTTTAATCAGCTGTTTATATTTTTATCAATTAACTACATATTTTGGCTAAAATACAATTATTTTCCAAATAGAAACAGGTAAACAGCTCATGAAGTACTGAAAATTGCTTCAAATACCCAATACCTATTAAATTTAAATATTAAGATTGATTTAGTACATTTTTATTAATTATATTATTTTCATCTCGATTATAAGGAATTTAGATTGAAATTATTTTTAGCGGTTATAAATATTTCCTACTTTAGTGAAAAATATAAACCATTTAAAAATGATGATCAACATGAAGACAAGAATACCATTTTTTGTTGCTATTGCTTTTTTCAGTAATTTCAAATCTCAGGTAGGGATCAATACAAGCACACCTACTCACACCCTGGATGTCAACGGATTGGTTAGGGTAAGAACCCTGGCCAATGCCGAGAGAAAAATTGTTTCAGCAGACTCACAAGGTGTTTTAACGCTGCTCTCTCCTGAAGAGATCTTTTCGCCGAAGGCTTTATTAAATACTTCCACATCTCCCACGGAACAAAGACTGACAATTTATGAAGGGAAATGCTTTCAGCCTACAGACAATGCATCATCCTGTACAGTTAATGTCAATCACTATAGTTCATGTGCCGGTTTTACCAAAGCTATTGACACCCAAATTGTGGTAGGCCAGACCATCAATACAGCAAATGGACAGTTTCTGGGAGTCTGGTCTGCGCGATATATTGATAATAAGGGTTATGTGGGAGGAGCTACAGCTGCTGAACAGGTAGCACCCGACTATCCAAGGATTTCATATCCTGTGGCCAATTCTGCCAATTATTTGGGAAGCGGATCTTTCTCAGGACAATGTAATGCAGATCTTGTGACTACGATTAACCAAAGTACCGGTGATGTTAAAATAGAATCTGCAAAAAGAAGTATGTTTGCGCATCTGGTCTACCTTATCTCTGTATCACGTTCAAAAAGTAACTAGACTTTTTCAATTAAATAAAAAATAGCTGCACTAAGAAGAATGCAGCTATTTTGTTTATAGAGAATTGCTAAACATTTAATTATTATAAATTTAATTCTCAGTATAGGTGAGTAAGTGTCGTTACAGCAATTTGATCTGGTTTATTTTTTTATGAACTGAGAAGTTATAATTCCTTTTTCTGTTTTAAGATTAAGTAGGTATGTTCCTGAGATAAGATGACTGATATTGATAGAATTATTAATGATCTGAACACCAGAATCTATTTTTTTCCCTGCGAAATCATAAATTTCATAGCTCAATACATTTTCCTCTGATTGAAAATGCAAAATATCCATTGCCGGATTAGGGTATAGTTTTGCTTTCTGTGCATGTATTTCCTGAGTAGATAAATTGCTTGTACTAAAGAAGTATTTTCTTGCTGTACCCGCATATCTCAACTGAGCGCCATACCAAAATGAGTAGATCCCAATGAGAACAATAGAATTGTTATAAAGCTCAAAACCCTCAGAATAAGCAGGATATCCTTCTCCTGATAACTTAGGTGTAATGATCAGGCCATTTAACCCAAAAGAAGAATCCAGAATACCATCTGCATTCATTTTTAAGGCATACATCGATCGTATTCCGGTTCCTGAAATAATGTAGGATCCATCCTGCAAACGTTGTATTTTGGTAGGATCAGAATTTGACTGTATAGGAATAGTATTGGTTCCTGAATTTTTAAATGTAGTATCTAAAACTCCATTCGGAAGAAGGCGGTACATAACAAGCCCAAAGCAGTTTCCTCCGCTGCACATACTTCCAGATGTAAATCCCAGAATTTTCCCATCATCCAAAAGTTCCAGCTGGGTATAGTCTCCTATATATTCTCCGCCAGGATACATAAAATGTCCTCCTGTTCCAAAAGTTGTATCAATAGATCCGGCAGCTGTAATTTTTGTAACCAGAATCTTACGGTTATTAACAAAAATCTCGTGCTTTCCTGCAACAAAAATTTCGTTGTTTGAATTTACTTTTATTTTACCATATCGGTAAGTTGAACCTAAATCAATTCTTCCATTACTCCCAAAAGTACTATCTAAAAGACCGTTTGGAAGGATACGATAAATAAAGTAATTGTAGCTGTCGTGTTTTAAAAGATAAATTTTGCCGTCGGGATCAACGAAAATATCAATAAAAGAGCCGGTATTGGTAAAGGTGGTAAAACCAGGTACCAAATTTCCATCAGCATCTATCTTTTCCAGTTTTCCACCAGTTGCAAAATCAAGAACAATAAAATTTCCGTCTTTTGCAGATTCTATTCTTCCGTAATTTCCTGTGGGATAAATATATTTGTATCCCAGCCCATTAAAAGTTGTATCAAGAAGACCATTGGCAGTAAAGCGGGCAAAAAGATTGGTGCCAACCGCTAATATTTTTCCGTCAGGAAGTTTGATGGTTTCATGAACTTGTAAACCACCGGAGGTTTGGCCATTGGTGTAAAAAGCAAAATTAGTATATCCGCTGTTAGTCCCATAAGAAGTATCTAAAAGATTCTCCTGAGCATTTATATTGAAAGACAGGACAACCCCCAGAATAAGTAAAATTTTCCGCATATAATTTTTTGGTTAATGAGTTATTTCAATATTCCAAATATACTCATTCACTAATTAACTGTTTTTAAGTCAATTATTATTTTACTAACGGATGTACATCTCCTTACCAGTATGAATTTGTACTGACAATAAGTCTTAACAGAAATAACGTATAGATTACTTTATTAAAAATCTGAATTTATTGATGTTTTTTAGGGCGATCCCGGTTCCCCGAACAACAGCTCTTAAAGGATCTTCTGCTACACAAACCGGTAATCCTGTTTTCAGGTGGATCCTGTCTGCCAACCCATTAAGTAAAGCACCTCCTCCGGCAAGGAAAATACCAGTTTTATAAATATCGGAAGCAAGTTCAGGCGGAGTAATGGCCAGCGTTTCCATAATTGCATCTTCAATTCTCATAATGGATTTATCTATGGCTTTGAAAACTTCTTTATAGCTTACCATAATCTCTTTGGGTTTACCGGTGATCAGGTCTCTACCCTGTACCGGGATATCTTCCAAAGGAAAATCAAGTTCTTCTAATGCAGAACCTATTTCAATTTTTATTCTTTCAGCTGTTCTCTCCCCAATATCCAGATTATACTGAGACCTGATAAAATAGGTGATATCATTGGTAAAAACATCCCCAGCGATCTTTAAAGATCTGTCGCAGACGATTCCCCCCAGGGCAATAACGGCTATTTCGGTAGTTCCTCCACCTATATCAACGATCATATTTCCTTCAGGGTTCTCAACATCAATACCGGCACCAATAGCTGCTGCCATTGGTTCATAGATCAGTTTTACTTCTTTTGCGTTTACCTTCAGTGCTGAATCTTTTACTGCTCTTTTTTCAACTTCAGTAATTCCCGAAGGAATACAAATCACAATTCTAAGAGCCGGCTGCATGAATTTGCCACTCATATCCGGAATTTTCTTAATAAACTCCTTGATCATATGTTCGGATGCATGAAAATCTGCAATAACGCCGTCTTTTAAAGGACGTATCGTTTTAATGTTTTCATGGGTTTTACCCTGCATCAGCTTAGCCTGTGTTCCCACAGCAATAGGCTTTCCCGTAGCCCGATCAATAGCAACAATAGAGGGTTCGTCTATGACGATTTTATTGTTGTATATGATCAGGGTATTAGCTGTTCCAAGATCTATAGCAATCTCCCGTGTAAACATATCAAACAATCCCATATTCCATTATTTTATTGACGGCAAAAATACGCTATTACTGAAGATATCAAAGACAGAAGAAACTTCAATTAGAGTTAAACTTACGTTAAAGTATCCGCAAAGAAAAAATTACTACTACCAGTCAGGCAGTTAAAGTTTTAAAATACTCAGGTTCCTGTTTTTTCTCTTGATAGATTACAACGTCTTACTTATTATTAACTCTCCAGATAGGTTGAAGTTGGTTTGTTGATTTTCTTTTGTCTAAGGTACTGGTAAACAGAGCCTGCAATAAAAAGTAGAAAAAGAACCAAAAGTGTTTTACCAATAATAGGATTACTGATATTCTTTGCGAAAGGATGCCCTAACGGTACACGGGTAAAAGTTTCATTAACTGTTGGCACAAGAGAAAGGAAAAAACTGAAGGAAAGCAGAAAGTTTTCAAAATAGCGGGCTTTATTATTATGCTCTTTTTTTGAAAACAGAAAATAGGCAACAGATACCAACAGAATGATAAATATTGAAAAAGCATGTCCCGGATTGAATCCTCCATGTTTTGATATACCCAATGCGGTGATCGAAGTAATAAGGGTTCCGTAAAAGTAAACCTTTCCTGATATTTCCTTTAAATTGATTTTACCGTATCTGATAAATCCTATTAATGCCCCTGCAATTGAGCTAACACCAATGATTGTGTGAAAAATTCCTAAACTTGATAGTCCCATTTTAATTTTTTAAATATTAATTCCGTTATTTTTAAATTATCAACACAGCAAAATTGCGACAGAAAAAAGGAATTGATTTTGTGATTCCGTTCAATTATTTGGCATTTTAGTCCAATAAAAAAGCAATCCTAAATATTGATTTAAGATTGCTTTTCTTGAGTTCTATAACTTTGTCCAAAAATTTCGTCCCGCTCCTTTACCTGTTTTCCTGACGATAGTTCGAGGGACTGACATGGTATTTATCGCTAAAGCTTTTTGTAAAATTAGCGAGATCATTGAATCCGCAATCAAATGCAATATCCGTGATCCGCTGATTAGAAACTACAAGCAGTTCGGCAGCTTTTTCCAGTTTTTTATTTTTAATGTAACTGGCAGGTGTATCATTGTATAGTTTCGCAAATTCCCTTTTAAAGGAAGATACGCTCAGATTATTTTGTTCTGCCAGTTCTTCTATTGTCAACTGTGAAAACAGATTGGCTTCAATAACCTGCTTAAAAGTATACGTCATAGGAGAAAACAATTGAGACAATATCAGCTGTACTGCTTCTGCATTTTTAGTTTGTGATAGCAGAAGAATAATTTCCTTTAATTTCAAAACGAGAATATCCTCATTGACCAGGGATGGGTTTTCAAAGTAAAATAACAATCCCTCTACATATTTCTGGATCAGGAAGTCATTATTTATCTTTTCATTTGATTTGTTTGAAATTTTATTTTTCGGAGATTGCAGGATGAATGGCAATTCTCTGTCATAAATTTTCTTTAATATATCCGGATAGAAAGTGACAATTACAATTTCACAGTTATTTTCAGTTGCGGAATTATGGATCTGCTTTCCGGAGGTTATACAATTCAGAAACAGGGAATAATTTGCAGAAATATTAATTTCTGAATTATCTATTTTATATTGGAACTCTCCTTGTAAGACATATAGAAAACAAGCTTGTTCTGTGACTGGAAAATCAAAACTGAACGGCGAAGTCAGTGCTATCTTCTGCATCAGAGTTTTACCAAAAAGGTCATATTTTTTATAGTCTTTTACCATATTCCTTATTTAATCTAAAGGTGTAAAATCAGCAATAAAAAAAAATCATTGCCTATAGATCACAAAACTCATTTTTTAAATGAGTTGATCACAAATATCTCTATATTGTTCAGTAAATAATTCCGGACTAATTTTCATTTCCATAAGTGCTAAAATCCTGTTGAAATTTTGCTTGAGGTAAAATCCTCTGTCCAGCACCAATTTCCGGTCAGAGTAATATATAATCACTTTAGGAGTTTTAAATTTTCCAAGTTCAATCATATCTACTTTGGTGATGTCATTCCAACCAAAATTATATTGCTTAATACCTCTTAATAATTTGATCCCGGAATCTGAAACCATAAGCTTCAGACGAGTATACATCAACATAGAAACAGCGATAAGAAAAAGTACCGGGACTATCAGTAGCAACCCACCTTTACTATTTTCCATCATAGAAAGACCTACCCCAACAGCCAACAAAACAGGAGCAAAAATGTAACAGATGATTTTAATCCATTGTGGTGCGGAAAATACCTCTTCAGTCAATATTTCATGTATTTCATAAAAATACAATTTTTAAACTGATTCGTTATTATCATAAAAAATAAATCACATTAGGTTGGATTTATGTAAATTTGATTCAGATACCTCAGGCATTTATTTATACTTAGTATGGATAATATGTCTTAAATAATCTCAAAATCGATTAAAATGAAATTTATTTTCTCCTTTTTTGCCTATTTATTCTTTTTAAATATGTATGCTCAGGATAAGCCTCAGTATGTTCCCTTTAAGTTTAACGGTAAAACTGGCATCATGTATGTATCCGGAAAAGAATACAAAGAACCTGGTTATTTGAATGAATTTGGAAATTATTATCTGGCAGGCGATTTTCAAAGCTATATAATACATACAGAAGAAGAATCGGATATAGTGATGGATGCCACAGCTGGAAAAGAATTATTCACAGGAAACCTGGATACCGATTGTGGACAATTAAAAGTTGGTAATGATACGTATTATCATTTCAGACTTGCAGAGAGATCTGCATTATTAGCTTCCGGAAAAACAGTTATCAACCTAGATAAAAGTTATTTAAAGATAGAACCCAATTCCAGTTCATGGGATAATGAAAATTTAAATGATGACCAATTCATCTGGGCACTAAAAGAGGACGGGACTTATCATATTCTTGATGGCAAAAAGAGATTTGCAGCAGTTAAGGGACTTCCTAACTTTGAAAGTTTCGATCTGATCTTCAGAACAAACAACGGCGCTTCCCCTACTCTGGCCGGATTTGCACTTGGGAAACAAACGGCAATAATCCGTAGTTTCGGGCAGCAATATGGAATTTCCCAATCTGATGAAACTGTGGAAATATATGATATCCATCTTAAAAAAATAGGTAGTGTTCCCTATCGTGAAGACCGTATTGCTAAACTGTTCAACACCGGAATCCAGCTTAGAGGTAGGATGATTGCTCCTCCGGGAGTAAAGAATGAGACCATCAGATCTAATAACAAAATAATTGTTTTAAATCAGGAATTCAGCTTAATACCTGAGGCGGATAAACTGGTATTGGTCAACACAAAAAAGAATTCTTTACCGGTATTGGGAAATGACAAATTTGATTACCGCTACATAAGCACCTCAAAAAATTCAAAAGCGCTTCTTCAAATAAGGCATTCCGAAAGTGGAAGCTTCTTCTATTTTGATTTCGATGGCATTTATTTTCCAAAAGGTATACCTATGATTCCTGAAAAATACCAACAATGGAAATAGAAGAAAAAACGTCCTGTTTATCTTACTCCACAAACCAGATTTCAAAACGGCTGCCTTTTTCCAACGGCTTGTATGTGAGATAACCTTTGTGCGCTTCAATGATACTTTTGCTGAGTGTGAGGCCAATCCCGGATCCGCTAATTCTGGTCGTAAAAAAAGGAATGAAAATTTTGTCTTTTATTTCATTTGGAATTCCCATTCCATTGTCTTCCACACTTAGAATGATCCGCTTATTAAGCGTTTTAATCTCTGTTTTAATGATCTTTTCGGAATTATCGGCAACAGCATAAATTGCATTCAGATAAAGATTGATCAGACATCTTTCAATCATTTTTTCATCGGCTAAAATTCTTTGATCTTCCAATGAAGTAATGACCGTAATATTATTTTTGTCAAATTCGGATTTCAGGAAATTAAGGGCAGATTCTACAATAGTCTTTAATGCAATAGTTTTGAAAACCGGCTTCGGCAGTTCGGCCACCTGTCTGTAATCATCCACAAAATTCAGTAATTGTTTAGATTTTGAATTGATGACCGTCAGGCTTTCTTTCATTTCCTGCTGATCTTCTTTTCCGACAACGTCCTGATTTGCAATATATTCTAGGTTCTGTATTAAGCTATTCACGGGGGTCAGCGTATTCAGAAGTTCATGGGAGATTACTTTCATCAGGTTGTTCCAGGCAAGTTTTTCCTTTTGCTCGATAATTTTCTGGAGAGATTCCAGACTGATGATGCAGAAACGGTTCTTCACGTTTTCCACTTTTTTTGTTCTCAGAGAAAACGACTGTCTTACATTTTCATTGATTGAGATATCAAAAAATTCCTGAGAATTTTCGTAATTCGTCTGTTCTATAATTTTATAAAAATCAGGTATTTTAAACTCATAAAGTTCCCAGGAATTATACTTCGGAATCCTCAGGATTTCGAGAAAAACCGGATTCACATAAAATACTTCCCATTTATTATTTGTTTCAGAGAGGATCATCAGCCCAATTTCCAATTGATTCAAAATTCCTTCATATAAAAGTTTGTAAGAAGAATAAGAAAGATGTTCCTCTTTGCTTTGATAATACAATTTCACAGCATGATCCACCAGGTTATTATCTTCCGTTTCCGGAAAAAGAGAAAAGTCTTTTTTCTGAATAGCCAGCAATATTTTTTCGCTTTTCTGAACGAATGATAAGGCTGAAATCTGAGCCAGAACAATACAGCCAATAATGATTATTGTAAACAGAACGAAATTGATCCACTTATTCTCCGAAAAAAAGTCCCATGCAAAAATCCCACTGATGGTAGCCAACAGAATAAATAGCAATGATATAAGTTGTTGCTTGTTCATTTACAATTCAAATTTTTCCATTCTTCTGTAAAGTGCTGCTCTTGACAATCCCAGATCTTCAGCAGCCGAAGAAATATTTCCTCTATGTTTTTTCAGTGCTTTTTTAATCAGAATTTCTTCCATTTCCTCGATGTTTAGATTAATGATTGTCTTTTCCGACTCGTCATCTTGTGGCATCAGTAATTTCAAGTTTTTTTCATTGGAAAGAATCACACTTCTCTCAATGCAATGATCGAGCTCCCGGATATTTCCCGGCCATGAATAATTGATCAGTTCATTAGTCAGCGTTTCATTTAAAGCCAGTTCCGGTTTGTGGTATTTCTGCCTGTATTTTTCCAGGAAATAATTGGTGAGAGCCGGGATATCTTCCAGCCGGTCTCTCAAGCTTGGAATCTGCAATTCAACGGTATTGATCCTATAATAGAGATCTTTTCGGAAACGATTCTCTGACACCGCTTTTTTAAGGTTTTCATTTGTGGCGAAAATAAACCTTACATCCAATAATCTTTCCTTGCTCTCTCCTAGTCTGGATAATTTTCTGTTTTGAATAAGACTTAATAATTTCGTTTGCAGATGAAGCGGAAGGTTTCCTATTTCATCAAGAAAAACCGTTCCATTCTGGGCATTTTCAATCTTTCCTGAATAATCCTGATGAGCGTCTGTAAAAGCTCCTTTTTTATACCCAAACAATTCAGATTCAAAAAGATTCTCAGACAGACTTCCCAGATCAATGTGCACAAAAGGCTGGTTTTTTCTTTCCGATAATTCGTGGATATGCTCCGCCAAAACATATTTCCCTGTCCCGTTTTCTCCTAAAAGCAGAACATTGGCATCTGTTGCAGCAACCTTTCGGATCTGATCCATTACCTCCTGCATCGCAAAAGACTGTGTTTCCAGCTTATATTGATTGGTTTTTACACTTACATTTTCCCATTGGTTCAGCTTTTTATTTTTTCTGGAAATATCAACTGCAAGACTTACAGAAGCGTATAACTTCTCATTATTCCAGGGCTTCAAAATAAAATCTGAAGCACCTTTTTTCAGAGCTTCCACCGCCAGCTCCACTTCCCCGTAAGCAGTCATCAAAATAATCGGAAGTTCCGGTTCCAGGGTTTTAATTTCCTGCATCCAGTACAATCCGTCCTGTCCATTTTCAAAACCTTTGCGAAAATTCATATCCAGGAGAACGGCATCTACCTGCTGTTCTGACATAAATTTAAGAATGCTTTTTGGCTGACTGAGGCAATTCACCTCCGTGAAAAATTTTTTCAGCCAGACTCTTGCTGAAAATAAAATATCTTCGTCGTCATCAACAATTAAAATATGAGCTTCTTTTTTTCGCATAAACTTGAATTTCTGTCTTGGACTTTGTATATCTTATGGTATACATTGCCTGCTATTGTCCGTTTTCGCACAAAAAGTGTCCGATAATGAACAGTTTTAAAATTAATAAAATTATATTTAATCACATTTTCAGAGACTTACATCCTTATAAATTACTGGCACTTGTATTGTGTAACATTCTGTAAGTAAATAAGTTATCTTAAATATGGATACGAAAATAGTAAAAAAGAAGTCTAAATTAAAATTTATATTAATTATTGTTGCTTCTGCTTTGGCAGTTTCAGTTTTTGGATGGTATTTCCTCAATCAGAAAAAAACATATAATATAAAACTGGAAGATGTTCAGGTGGATGAAGTTACCAAAGGGAAATTTGAAGATATGCTGATGGTTACTGCACAGACACAATCTCTGAATTCTTCGCTCATCAACGTTCTGGAAGGTGGTGCCGTAAAGGAAATTTTTGCTGAAGATGGGCAAATGGTAACCAAAGGACAGCCGATCGCAAGAGTTTACAATCCGAATACGGAATTCAATTATCTTAATCAGGAGACCGGGATTATGCAGCAGATCAGCCAGATGAGAAGTTCACTTCTGGAACTTAAAAACCAGGAATTCAATCAGGATAAAGAAGTATTGCAGTCTCAGAATGATTATAACACGGCGCTGCAGTCTTTCAATCTTCAGAAAAGGCTTTATGAAGCTGAGATCGGAAAGAAAACGGATTATGATATTGCACTGCAGAATCTCAATTACCAGAAAGATCGTAAAAAGATCGTGGAGAAAGGTTCTTCCAGTGAAAAAGTATCCCGAAATTCCCAGCTGACAGCCATCAATAATTCCATCGGGCAAATGGAAAAAAGTCTGAATATCCTTCGTTCCAACAAAAATAATTTCCTTATCATGTCGCCGGTTTCAGGCAGGTTATCTTCTTTTAATATTTCGCTGGGACAAAATCTAACGACGAGTGAAAGCATCGGAAAAGTAGACCTGATGGGCGGTTATAAACTAATTGCCAAAGTGGATGAATATTATATCAACAAGCTTCAGAACGGAATTAAAGGAAGCCTGGACAGCAACGGAAAAGAATACAATGTAATCATCACCAAAATTCTTCCGGAAGTGAAAGATGGCCAGTTTTCTGTAGAGCTTAATTTCAGTGATGTAAAACCGGAAAACCTTAAGATAGGAATGACATTCGGAGTAAAATTAAAGCTATCGGCAGACACCCAAAGCATGATGATCCCGAAAGGAAACTTCTACAAAGACACAAACGGAAAATGGATCTTTGTATTAAAAGGAGACAAAGCAGTGAAAAGAAACATCAGTCTCGGAAGAGAAAACCCAATGTTTTACGAAGTGGTTTCCGGACTTAAACAAGGTGAGACCGTAATTACATCAGATTATACTGAATTCAAAAAATATGAAATACTTGATATAAAGAAATAATATCCAGACTACCTTAAAGACTAAAATAATAATACGCTTTAAATTAATTTCCAAATTATAATTTTAAATAAACTAAACAATGATCAATATTCAAAATCTTTCCAAAGTATATAAAACAGAAGATGTGCAAACCAATGCGCTGAACAATGTAAGCTTAAGCATCAAAGAAGGCGAATTTGTTGCCATAATGGGACCTTCAGGCTGCGGAAAATCTACTTTCCTTAATATTTTAGGATTGCTGGACAGTGCCTCTTCCGGTTCCTATCAGTTTGAAACTACAGAGACGATAGGCATTTCGGAAAAGAAAAAATCAGATATCAGAAAAAAGAATATCGGCTTTATTTTCCAGAATTTTAATCTGATCGATGAACTCACAGTTTATGAAAATATAGAGCTTCCCTTAATTTACAATGGTATTTCTTCTTCTGAAAGAAAAAAACGGGTGGAAGAAATTATGGAGAAAATCAATATTGCCCACAGAGCAAAACATTATCCGCAACAACTTTCGGGCGGTCAGCAGCAAAGAGCTGCCGTTGCCAGAGCTTTGGTCACCAAACCAAAACTGATCCTTGCCGACGAACCTACAGGAAACCTGGACAGCTCGAATGGAAACGAAGTGATGAATCTTTTGGCAGAACTGCACAGAGAAGGATCTACCATCGCAATGGTAACACACTCTTCCTATGATGCCGGCTATGCCTCAAAAATTGTGAATATGAAAGACGGTGAGATCTTCTCGGAAGAGCATTCCTCTCAGAGGAAAGATGTTTTTGAGAAAGCAGATATCAAGAACTTCCAATAATTGTTAGATGACGGATGTCTGATGCAGGATGCTAAATAAAAATTCCGGCATCCGGCATTCATCCACAAAAAGAAAAAAAATAAAATATGTTACACAACTGGCTGAAAATTGCCTTTATCAATTATAAGAAGAACTGGCTGTCCACCATTATCAATCTCTTCGGATTAATAATAGGATTAACAGGATTTATACTCATTCTGATGCATTGGAATGATGAAGAATCCTTTGAAAAATGGAATCCTAACAAAGATCAGATCTATTTCTTTCAGACTTATTTAAAAAAAGATAATTCTTATGGATCTTCCACTTCCTATCCGCTGGCAGATAATGCAGCAAAACATATCCAGGAAGTTCAGGATTATGTATTGATGACGAATACGGGATCTGCCTATAAAATGGCCACTAAAACCAACAATGCCTACATAGAAAACGGTGCGATGGTTACTGATAATTTTTTCAGTTTTTTTCCTTTCAAATTAGTTTCGGGAAGCTATAAAGATGCTTTAAAAAACAATAACAGTATTGCGATATCCTCTCAGGCAGCAATAAAATTATTTGGAAAAACAGATGTTACCGGCGAGACTTTAAAATTTGACAATAAAGATTTTGCAATAACGGCAGTTTATGAATTACCAACAGGAAATACCCAGATAAAACCTGATTTTATAAGGAATATGACGGAACTTCTGCAAAACGATAAAAACAACTGGGGCAATTTCAATTATGCAGGATTCTTTATGCTTAAAAAAGATGCAGATCCCAGGGCTTTTGAAAAAAAATTCGTGGATATTCTCATGATGCGTGCCAAGAGAGATTCTAATTATGCAGGAATGACCCCTCAACAATTCTTCACTACTTATGGTCCGACATCGTCTTTATTAACGCCAATTGATAAGATGAAATTACACGCAAAAGCAACCTGGTTCGGAGGTACGGATTTCAAAACGTTGATGATCTTATTTACATTATCTGTTTTACTGGTCGTTTTATCAGCCATTAATTTCATCAATTTAAAAACGGCGCAGGCATCCCAGAGAGCAAAAGAAATTGGGGTAAGAAAAGCAATTGGAAGTACCAAAACTCATCTGGTTTTACAGTTTCTGATGGAAGCTTTTATTCTTTGCTTTGCCTCTTATTTGTTATCATTGGCTTTAACAGAGCTTCTTTTGCCAAGTTTGAATAAGTTTTATGGGAAAGAGATGAAGATGAATGACTGGCATGTCTATTTTTATTCATTCACGATGGCGCTTGTAGTGACTTTAATTTCCGGATTGATTCCCGCTTTTTATCTATCTAATTTCAAAGCAATTGATACACTCAAAGGAAATTTTGCAAGAAGCAGACACGGGATTTGGCTTAGAAACGGGATTTTGACTTTACAATTGGTTATTTCTTCATTTTTTATTATTGGTGGACTGATAGTGAATGCCCAGATAAAGCATATGATGAACAAAGATCTGGGGTTCAACGGAGCGCAGACGCTTGTGATTAGGTTTAATGAAAATACAGCCAAGCCTTGGCTAAAATATGAAAGGCTGAAAACAGAGCTCGCAAAAATTCCGGGTGTCACAGAAGTTTCTTTCGGAGAAACGTTCCCGGGAACTGATAACTATGATTATTCCAGTGTAGATTACATGGACCAAAGCAACATTGTTTTACAGGGAAGCATGGACTATAATTTTCTTCAGTTCAGCGGAATAAAGCTTGCCGCGGGCCGCGGGCTGGATCCTAAACTTTCTTCTGATACCATTAATAATACTTTGGTGAATGAAGCTTTTGTGAGAAAATTCGGCTGGACGAATGAGGAAGCGTTAAAAAAGGAGATCAAACCAAGATTTGATTTAAAGCCTTATCACATTGTAGGTATTGTAAAAGATTTTAATATCAGAAACCTGAAAGATAAGGTGGAACCTGTTATATTTTTCCACTATAAAGAAACGGAATGGAAGCGCTTTAACCTGAATAATATTCAACTGAAAATAAAAGGTGATGATATCAGCGGAACCATAACAAAACTGAAGAGTTACTGGCAAAATACTGTAGAACAGGGTTATCCAGTCAATTATTATTTCATTAATAAAAAATTTGCAGAAACATTTGAAGTGTATGAGAAGCAACAGACCTTATTTACCATTTTGAATGCAATGGTTCTGATCGTAGCATTACTGGGATTATTTGCCTTATCCACACTGATGATTGAACAAAAGCTTAAAGATGTTGCCATTAGAAAAACACTTGGAGCTTCAGACGGAGCTTTGATTGCCGGATTGACGAAACAATTCCTATGGATCACCTCTATCGCAGTTTTCATCAGTATGCCCATCAGCTATTACCTGATGAACGAATGGTTGAAGGATTTCGCTTACCGGATAGATATGCCTGTGCTGCCATTTGTTCTGAGTCTTTTACTGCTGCTTATACTGACATTCTCTGTAGTGAGTATCAAAGCTTATCAGGCAACTAAAGTAAGTCTTATTCAATATTTAAAATATGAGTAATGAGTAGTTTTTCATTTGTGTGATTTAGTTTACAACAATATTCTACAATGCAGACTTATCCATACTAACAATCAAACAATAACCATTATGTTAAAAAACTGGCTTAGAATTGCCTTCATTAATTATAAAAAGAACTGGCTGTCCACCATCATTAATTTGTTTGGACTGACGGTAGGACTTACCGGATTTATGCTCATTCTCATGCACTGGAATGATGAAGAATCCTACGAAAAATGGAACCCGAAAAAGGACAATATCTATTATTTCCAAACGTATCACAAGAGAGAAAATTCGTATGGAAATAACATTTCAATTCCGATGGCAAAACGGGCGAAGGAAGTAATTCCCGGCGTTCAGGACTATGTTTTGTTTAATGGTTCCGGAATAGGGCTAAAGATGACCACGAAAAATAAAACGGTCTACCAAAAAGATGGAATGACATCTTCCGAACAGTTTTTCAATTTCTTTCCGTTCAAGCTCGTTTCCGGAAGCTATAAGAATGCTCTGAAAGGTGAAGGCGTCATTGCACTTTCCACTACTGCTGCCAAAAACCTTTTTGGCAAAACCAATGTTGCCGGAGAAAGTGTAAAATTTGACAAAAAAAATTATGTGGTGACTGCGGTGTATGAATTACCAAAAGAAAACAGCCAGATAAAGCCGGAATTCATCATTAATCCTGTGGAACAGATTAAAAGTGACGAAAATAACTGGGGGAATTTCAATTATGGCGGTCTTTTCATGCTTAAGAAAGGAACAGATCCTGCTGTTGTAGAGCAAAAATTCATAGATATTTATAAATACCGTGCCAGTCTGGATAAGGATTCGTCAGGAATGACCATCCAGCAATACCTTGATCTGTATGGTCCAACGAACAGTGTACTGACGCCTCTGGATGAAATAAAATTGTATGCAAAGGCATCCTGGTTCGGGAATCCTGATTTCAAAACACTAATAATCCTGTTTACGCTTTCGGTTTTAATTGTAGTGCTATCAGCTATTAACTTCATCAATTTAAAAACGGCGCAGGCTTCTCAACGGGCAAAAGAAATTGGAGTAAGGAAAGCCATTGGCAGTACAAAATCCAATCTTATTCTTCAGTTTTTACTGGAAACATTTATAATTTGTATGGCTTCCTATTTACTGTCGCTGGCTTTGACAGAGCTTCTTTTACCAAGTTTCAACAAGTTTTATGACAAAGAAATGAAGATGAACGACTGGCATATTTACTTCTACTCTTTTGTGATGGTCATGATCGTAACGTTAATTTCAGGATTGATTCCTGCCATGTACCTATCCAATTTCAAAGCCATAGAAACGCTGAAAGGAAATTTTGCCAGAAGCAGACACGGCGTATGGCTGAGAAACGGAATTCTGACCTTACAATTAGTCATTTCCTCATTCTTCATCATTGGCGGCTTGATTGTGAATCAGCAGGTAAAACACATGATGGATAAAGATCTGGGCTACAGTGGAAAACAGATCATGATGATTAACTTCAATGAAAGTAATGATAAACCATGGCAGAAATATGAACGCCTTAAGACAGAAATGAGTAAAATAGAAGGCGTCGCCGATATTTCTTACGGAGAAGCTGTTCCCGGGAATGGCAGATCAAGCAGTTCCAATGTAGATTTCATGAACAAAAGTATCCAGGCCCAACACGGATCTATGGACTATAATTACCTCAAGTTCATCAATGTAAAATTGAAAACCGGACGCTGGCTGGATCCGAATCTTTCATCAGACACTATTAATAATATTATGGTCAACGAAGCTTTTGTAAGAAAATTCGGATGGAACGATGGTGAAGCTTTGAAAAATGCAGTTCGTCCCGGATTTGATAACAAGAAATATAATATTGTAGGTATCGTGAAGGATTTCAATATCAGAAACCTGAAAACAGAAATAGAACCAATTGCGTTTTTCCATTACAGAGAAACGGAGTGGAAAAGATTCAATGTCTATAATATCCAGTTGAAGATAAAACCTGATGATATTGATGGAACTGTAAAAAGGATCAAAACGTACTGGCAAAGCAAGATAGAACAGGGCTACCCTTTCGATTATTATTTCCTTGATCAGAAATTTGCCAAGACCTTCGAAAAATATCAGAAGCAGCAGATTCTTTTCACTATTCTAAATGCTATGGTTTTAATGGTGGCTTTATTAGGATTATTTGCCTTGTCATCCCTAATGATCGAGCAGAAACTTAAAGATGTTGCCATCAGAAAAACACTTGGAGCATCCGATGGAGTTCTGATTGCCGGATTGACGAAACAATTCCTCTGGATTACTCTGGTTGCAGTTCTTATCAGTATTCCAATCAGCTATTATCTGATGAACGAATGGCTAAAAGATTTTGCCTACAGGATTGAGATGCCGGTCTTACCATTCATCCTGAGTCTTGTGATTTTACTTCTGCTGACTTTTGCAGTGGTGAGTATCAAAGCCTATAAAGCAACCAAAGTGGATCTTGTAAAATATCTGAAATACGAGTAGTACACTATTTTTTACTTCGGCTGGTCAATTCTGTTCATGTGGATTTACTATTGAATTTATTGGAATAAAAATCAAATTGATCGGCCGATAAAAATTTTAACAATGAAAAAACTCTTCTTTATATTGATGATCAACCTTTTTCCGGCTCAGCAGAGCTGGACTCTGGATCAGTGCCTGGATTATGCATCTGCCAATCATCCGCTGATAAAGCAATCTATCGTTACTATTCAAAAAAATGACCGTCAGATCTCTGCTGCAAAAGGAATGCTGCTTCCCTCGGTTAATGCGGGCATAAGTCATAATTATGGTTTTGGATTGGGAATCAACACGCAGAACAATCAGCGGGAAGCCCTCAATACGCAAAACGACAATGTATTTGCGGAGGCCAATTGGGAGCTGATGAACTGGCGAAATTATCTCAATATTTCTCTTTCAAAAATCAATAAGGAAAGCTCTACATTCAGAATGAAGCAGGCTCAGAATGAAGTGAAGATGAATGTCATCAAAATGTTTTTCAGCTATCAGAACAACAAAAGCTGGCTGGATGTTTTGGAAACCCAGATTTCAGGAATTGAAGATCAGATCAAACGTACTGAAAAGGAAGTTGAAATCGGAAACCGCCCAAAAAGTGACATCTATGACATCAAAGCGAATTTAGGGACTTTACAGGAGCAATGGGTGTCCGCAAAGAATTCCCGGGATCTTTCCAAAATAAATTTGTTGAATGCACTGGCTATTACCAATGATTCTTTGGATTTTAAAATGAATGAGGAAGAACTTGCAGGCTCAGACTTTGATAATCCTGATTTTATAAAAACCCTGATCGAGAAAAATCCAGCCTATAAAAGCATTGTCACAGAAATAAAAGCCGTTGAAAAAAATATCAGCATTGCAAAATCAGCTTACCTGCCTGTTCTCAGCAGTTCTTATAACTGGTCAAGTTTTTACAGCAAAACACTGGGCGAATCTGCAGACCGTTTTTCAGATCAGTTTAAAAGAAATAAAAACCAGCAGGTTACCTTCGGGCTCTCTATTCCGGTATTCAATAAACTTCAGGTTAAAAACAATGTAGAAACTGCAAAGCTCAATGTAATCAATTACAGTTATGAGAAAGAAATCGTGGTCAATAATCTTACGCAGAGCATTAATTCCATCAAAGCACAATTCCTGAATTCAGAAGAAAAATATACTCTACTGCAAGCAAATTTTGACAATCAAAAGTTATCATTTCAAAAATCCGAGGAAAAATATAAAGAAGGATTAATGGATGCATACACCTTTTTTGTTGTCCGAAATAACTGGCTCCAGGCCAATTATAACCTGATTAACAGTAAGAATGAAGTGATGCAGCAGACCGAATTATTAAAAGTTTTAAAATCTGATTTTTAGCGCTTTAAAAAATTGATGAGCAACCCAATAACAGTATGCTTCGCTTCAAAATATTAAACAAAAAATAACCCCCTGTAATCATTATGAATTACAGGGGGTTAATATTTTAACCAGACTTTTTCTCATATGATTTGTGGAGAATATGGGGATCGAACCCACCACCTTTAGACTGCCAGGCATAATAATGTCCTATTTTTATTATCTCTTTATTACCAGTTATTTAAACTGCTGTAATATAAAGGATTTTAGAAATTTAATCTTCCGTTATTATCATTCTGTTTTGTGCAAATTGACCATTTTCTAGATTGGTGACAAGATTAAAGAACCTGCAATTCTCAAGACATCAGACCTGAAATACAAGAAAGTGTCAAACAGATAAAAACAAAACCAACAGTGAAGGAACCTGACAAAGTTCAGGAAGTTATTGACAAAATGATTCCCAAACTGTAAAGCCAGTAGAGTCCGCTAACCTTTCAAAAATTGAGGTGGAAAAAATTATCAAAAATGTTTATCAAATACTAAAATTTCAATATTTAAATCCACAATATGAAAAATCACAAAATCCATTTAAACAAAATGACAGTCAGTTCCTACTGATAAAGAAATTCAGATATCACTCAGAAAACTAGGGTTAAAAGATGTTGTTTTCTCAATATTAAAAACCGTTGAATTTGTTGAATTATCAGAAAGAGATATGAAACTGTTATTACAAGCAACCCAAAAATCTTTTGGAGAAGCTGTTGAAAAAATAATTGTTCTGTTACCTACCCTATTCTTTGTAATCAATGGTAGTTTTACGACAATTTTAAAGATTTAACAAAAAGTCTTACATTTTGCATAATATTTTTATCTACCTTTAGTGATATAATATCAAAAACACACAAAATAAACAATGAAAAAAAATGTCTCAAATTCTGAGAAGATTTCTGAGAACCATATTGCAGGCATTAACCGTGTGGTTAAGCTTGATATTGTGGTCAATGGAAAATCTATCAGTCACCTTAAACACTTTCGATTACAGCAAAGTGCAAAAACACATCATAGTTTTGAGCTTATCTTGGCTCATGACTCTTTAGATGAAGTACAGAACCATAATTTAGAACAGGCACAGCAGTTTCTAGGAAAACGTATTACCATTGTATTTAAATATAAAGATGCTGAAAATGAAAGTCCTGAAAGAACATTTGTAGGTGTAGTTACTAAGGTTTCATTTAGTCAGGAAAAAATGAGTTTAGGCAACATTGTACTTAAAGGTTATAGCCCTACCATACTGATGGATTCTGCACCCCATACCCAGAGTTTTGGAGGTAGTCAGACTGTAAATACTTCTATCATTGCTGACAGTATTTTTAAACAAGCATTAGGAAACAGTGATTTTGATTTCAGGATAGATACCCATAATAAAAGCTATATCAATTATAGCTCTCAATATTGTGAAACTCATTACAATTACCTTACAAGATTAGCAGAAGCTTATGGAGAACAGTTTTATTATGATGGGTACATCTTACACTTTGGAAAACTTCCACCTCATGAAAAGCCGGTTAAACTTGTTTATGGAAATAATGTTACAGATGTTCAGGTAGAGTTAAAAGCAGTTCACACAAAGCCTGAATACTTCAGTTATAATAGTAGCAGTCATGCAAAAATGCTGGGTTCTAATGATGATATTAAACATCTAGGGAATTTATCAGCAAAAGCCTATGAGTTGAATAATAACATTTTTAGAACAAGGTCACTTACTCCCACTCCTATCAATGCCAATATGTTTTTGGATGTGGATGATTCTCAAAAGAGTGCAAGAGGAAGTAAAGCTGTAGAAGTTTTTACAGTTTCTGGAAAGACAACAGTTCCTTTCTTATATGTAGGTTGTGTAGCAGATATAGATATGAGGAATCAAAACAGTAACCAGACCTCCCACTTTACTACATTAATGATGACAGAAGTAAACCACGAAGTAGATGCCAGAGGATACTATACAGGAAGTTTTGAAGCTATAGCAGAGGGGACGGGTTTTATGCCTAAGCCTGCCTTTAGAATATCAAAAGCAGAACCACAGGTAGCAACTGTAGTTTCTAATATTGACCCTTTAAATCAGGGAAGAATACAGGTGCAGTTTGACTGGCAGTTAAATGATACAACACACTTTATCCGAATGATGAGCCCAGATGCAGGGGGAACAGATGCTATAAGCCACAACAGAGGATTTGTTGCTGTTCCTGAAATCGGAGATCAAGTGATGGTAGGCTTTGAATATCATAATCCAGATTTTCCTTTTGCTATGGGTGGCATGTTTCATGGAGGTGTAGGCTTGGGAGGTGGTATGGATAACCGTGTAAAATCTTTACAGACCAGAAGTGGGCATAGATTAGTGTTCACAGAAGATGAAAGTATTTTATTGACTGATAAAAGTGGGAATGAATTGAGATTTGATACAGAAGGAAGTAACATCAACATCACTGCTCCTGAAACCATTACCATAAAATCAAAAAACCTGAAATTTGATATTGAAGAAAATATTGAAACCAAAGCAGGAAAGAATATGGATACCCATGTTGGGCAGAATATTAAGATTATTGCAAGACAAGAAATCAGCCAAGACAGTGGGAAGAAAACTATTATTTCTGCTGGAACCAATACTGAAATATCAGCAAAAGCCCATTTAGACCTTTATGGTAAAGAAAAATTCATAGGCTATACAGATGGACAGACAGAGTTTGGAGCAAAAGACAGAATGCATGTGTATGGGGCAAATTCACTGATTACTGCCAAGGATAAGATTGAGTATAAAGCCCCACAGATGAATAAAATTCCTGAGAATGGAGAATTTGAGTATAATAAAAAACCAGCCATATTAGACTTTCAATGGGTAGATTCAGAAATGGAGAATCAAATAAATGAAGCTTTTGTAAATGGAGAAGTAAAATATTACATACAAACTCGAAATATAGAAAAAGGTGAAACTATTTCAGTGACAGTAATTGAAATTGATAATTTGGACGTTAAAAAGGGAGAGAAAGAGGTGACTTTATCTGGAGTCGTTGATGAAAATGGTATTGCTGAATTAAAAGAAGTTTTCATAATTGAAAATGACGATGATGTCTAATACTTTAAGAAAAAAAGATGCAGAAATATAAAGTTAAATCAGGTGATACCTTGGCTGTAATTGCTAAATTATATGGCATTACAGAAGAATCTATAATTAGAGAAAATAATTTAAAGTCAAAACAGTTACAGGTAGGACAGGTATTAATAATACCCCTTCATATTAAAACATTTAAAATAAAAGAAATAAAGGCGGTAGTAAATAACACTCGAGTTTACATACCTGAGAAAATTTATCAAAAAGAATTAAAAATATCACCAATAAAGGAATATGTAATATTTGTAGTACAAGGAATTGGACCAACTGACCCTAAAGATGGAAAAGAAAGAGCAAAGGACAATCCTGATGATGAAGTTGATTATAGTGGTTTAGGAAAAATAACCGAGTTAAATTCAAAGAATGTAAAAGTTTATGTCTATTCTTCTTCAAGAACTGAAAACACTAAAAATGCAGTATTAAAATTGATAAAATATTTTAGAAAAATTAATAATGTTGTAAAAATAATAATGGTAGGACATAGTATGGGTGCCGACAATATTATTGAACTGACAGAAGAGCATTTAGATATAATTTTTGATTTGATTATAACTTTAGATTCTAAAGATGCCACACCAAGTGGTAAAATTCCATTTACAAATACAACAATTCCTGGAGGAGGAGGAATAGAACAAAATGATATTGAAAAAAACGTGAAAAATGTAATAAACTATTATCAAAACACCGAAAATATGCTATTGAGAGGTGAAATTTTAGACATTCAAAATCCTAAATCAACCAAAGGAGCAAATATTCTTTCACCTGGTTCAAATCATAGATCTATTGATAATGATTTGAAAGATTATATAATAGAAGATATTAAGAATTTTATGGATGGTAAAGATGCTGTAGATATTGCAAAAAAAAGAAAGTTGCCGACTTTTGATCCGAAAAATTCCAATTCACCAAATATTTCATATAATAATTACGATAATAAACCAAATAATGAAACAAATAATGCATAAAATAAGAGAAGTATTATATAAGACACACAAATTTTTTATTATATTAAATATAATCTCCTTTATTTCTCTTTTGCTGTCTCTGCTAAAAATTTTTAATGCAGAAATCTTTAATAATTTTGGGAAAACTATTGCTTGGTTTAGTAGTGTATATATTCCTTTGATTATGATTCCATTTTTTTTTATATGTCTGATATTTAGGATAAATTGGAAAACCTCTCTTTTATTCTTATTGATAAATTCGATTATAATTTATAAAGCAATAGAATATCTTAACGCAAATTTGTATGATTAAAACATAAATTATAATAAGTAAATGCCCAAACACATTACAGACACCACCCAGCTAAAATGTGATAAAGGAACAATTCTAACTCCTATCACAGTAACCAGCCAATCCTTTATGAGTATTGAAGGGAAACTGCAGGCTACAGAAGAAGACAAACAACCTAACAGTAATATCAAACCTTTTGGCATGTGTGGTGTTTTAAGGTCTTCTTGTAAACCTTCGCCTGTAAAATGGAAAAACACCTCTGACTTTGAGATTGATGGTAAAAAAGAGCTATTAGACAGTTCTACTTGTCAGTGTTCAGTGGGCGGTAAAATATCTGTTGTAAAGTCTGAGCAGAATTTTGTGGCTGAGTGAAAAAATCAATACATTTTTTTTTAAAATTCTTAGTTCTTTTTTAGTTTTAAATATTCCTATCACTATATTGACTAGGGCATAACATTGAGAATTTTAAATAAAACCTTTATTCATAATAATTTCATTTATGATGGTGTGATGAAGTATTATATAGGGGAATATCAGATGACGAAACATTTGCACAATATATCTTAGAAGAAAGTATTCCAGAAAGTCTGCCGAACTTTATTTATGTTGATTGGAAACTACAGCGAGAAATCTGATGTTTGATTATTTGAAAATGAAGGATATTATTTCCGATCTTAAAATATTATAAAATCAGAGTTTTTTGTACAAACTTTGTACAAATAAAAAAGAGTTGCAAATTTAAACAATGCAACTCTTTGATTTTCAATGTGGAGAATATGGGGATCGAACCCACCACCTTTAGACTGCCAGTCTAACGCTCTAGCCAGATGAGCTAATTCCCCATTATTAAAGCCTCTTGAATAAAAATTACTCTTTTTAAAAAAGACTCAGCAAAGATAGAAAATATCCTCATACCTGAAAATATTATTTAAGAAAAATTGATGTTTTTTTGAGTTATTTCTTCTTTTCCTACTCTTGCAGCTCTCTATTCAATATTTTAGACTGGCAGTCTAAAGGTCACGGTTCTACAGAAAGCAATGGTTAAAATTTAACTGAAAATTGTTTGGAAATGTTTGACCGGTATCACTAAGTGAAAATACGGAACAAGTAAAATGGTCGTTTCTACTCTTTTGTCAATTTATCATAGTCCGTTACTTTGGTGTATTAATAAATTACTAATGGCGGAATCCGAAAAGCCTCAAGAGTAGGAAAATTATAAATTCAACACCATGTTTACAAAAACCGAATTACTCAATCTGAAAAAATCTTTCAGTACAGCGTTCCCTGATTATTATAATCAATTAGAAGCCTGTAAAACTGAACAACAGTTAAAAGAAGCTTATGAAAAAATAAGAGCTGATGCTTTTGAGAAAGCCCGACCTTATTTAGCGGAAGGTGATGATCCTACAGGTTTTCCTGCCATGGCACTTACTCCGCAACAGTATACCAATCTGATAACAGCATCCGGATCAAACATCAAAGTGTACGTTACATCGATGTTAAATCAGGCTCAGGTAATTCAGCCCGATTTTAGTGTTGGCCAAACCGTCGCCACCCTGATAGGAGGAGGAATGACTGCCATCGGTACAGTGGCCGGTGCAGCATTTGGTGCAGGCGTATTAGCCGGTGCAGTAGAAGCAATTGCCGTTGCAGCAGGTGTAGCAGCAGTTACTGTTGCAGGTCTTGTCACCCTGATAGCGGTGGCTATCGTGGCCATTATTATCCCAATCATTTATTTTATGCTTAAGCCTGCCTGCTGTTTTGCCCTTGTGCTTAATGAAACCAGTAATGACCTAAAATGGAAAGATGATTATAATGTTCATGGCAAACCGATTGGCTATACGCCTACCATAAGCGCAGCAATCAATGTTCCCGAGCCTATTCCCGGAGCCGGACTGTATGTATATGCAGGTATTGTTCAGACAGATAAGAGGGATAATGCTTTAGTAGGAACCCAGTATGGATTCACCTACTCAAACGCTTTAAACAAATATGACGTGAATTTTGGTGTTGAGTGTCCTTTAACCAGTCTTTATGTAGATAACAATTGCTTCTGTGAAATTAATTCTACATCAGAAAATGCGGCAGATCAAACCGATTCAAAAAATGTACTAAGCTATTCAGCATCCAGTGAAAATCCAAAACTTAATGTCAGCATCAACTGTAATTCCGGTTCAGGATATGTTGCGTATTACGTTGCAAGAGTTCAGGATGGATCATTAAATTAAATAAAGATTTGATTTGATTAGATTAAATTAACTCACTTTATTAAAGTTTTTTTTTAAAGAAATCGTATAAAGCGAATCTATAAATCTATTATTAAAGATCTGCAGTACTTATTATGGGTACTGCTTTTCTTTATAGGATTATAGCATCATCTTTTGAATTTTTCAGTTGAAGTGCCCGTTGATAAAAAGACTGTTCTTCAATTTTCTGCTCCGCTTCATTGATAGCAGCCAGAAGGTGATTTTTATTGTCAGCGATATCACCCAATACTTTTGATACCAGTTCCCAAACCGGTTTCATTTTCTCAATCAGTTCAATACCCTTTGGTGATAATACAATCAGTCTTTTACGTTCATCCTGTTTATCTTTTTTGGATTGAATAAGCTTTTGTTTTTCCAGTTCTTTAAGCAGGCTTATGGTGGAGGGATGAGTGTACCCTATTTCATTGGCGATCTCTACAACGCTCAGGATTTTTTTATGGTGAAGCGTAAAAATTACAGGAAACCATTTCGGTTCAAAATCAATATCAAAAGATTTATAGATTAGGGCACCATCTTTTCTCAGCTGTTCGCTCAGACGCTGAAGTCTTGTTGATATGGCCAAAATGCCGGATTCATCTATTATATTCATACTGTTTGATTTACATTTAAATGATAAAAAACATTATCGGCACTCATCAGCGGAAAAAGGGTCGAAAGGTTCTCTTTTTCAACCTGTACAAAATGGTTCCTTTCATAAAAGCGCATTGCAGCTTTCAATATATTAACGGTTCCAAGATATATTGAATCTATTCCATTTTGGCGACAGAAAGAAATCAGAACTTCCAAAAGTTCCTGTGCAATATTCAGTTCTTTTCCTCTGAATTCTTTTTTTACAAACATTTTCCGGACTGCGGCAGCCTTTTCGTCAAATTTAACCAAAGCTATGGAACCTACCAATTCTCCATCCATAAAAGCTCCCCAGAAATTTCCACCGGGTTTCATATAAAATTCTTCGATCTTCTTAAGATCCGGCTGGTCTTCTATCGTAATCGGAACATTAAATTCCTTTTGCTGGATAGTCAGGATCAGATCAATCAGCTGATCAGAATAGCTATTGTCCAGTTGCTGGATTTGTATTTTCATAATATATATATATAATTTATATAACAAAACTACGTAGTTTACTACATATACACAAGCGAAATTTTTATTTATATTAATTTTAACGAAATAAAACGGTTAGAAAATTCAAAGAAACAACGATTTCAAAAAAAATGGAATCAAAGATTCAGCAAGGAATAACTTAAAAGAAAATGATAAAAAAAACGTATGCCATTACTGACATACGTTAATATTATTTGTGAACTGAAATACTATTTCCAGCCACCGCCAAGAGCTTGGTAGAGCTCTACAGCAGCTTTCATTTTACTGTATTCCGCATTGGAAATATTAAGTTCTGCATTTAATGAATTTACACTTGCATTCAATACTTCAAGGTAGTTTGCCATACCGTAGTTGACAAGTTCCTGAGAATATTCAACAGAGTTTTTGTAAGCATTAAGCTCTTTCTGCTTTAATTCAATAAAAGAATCCTGTACTGAAAACACACGGATTGCGTCTGAAACTTCTTTTCCCGCTGTAAGGACTGTTTTTCTAAAATTCAGATAAGCAGTTTCCTGATTGGCCAAACTTACTTCATAATTGGTTTTGATCGTTCTTCTGTTTAAGATAGGCTGAGCCAAACCACCAACTACACTCGCAAACAATGAATTTACACTGAATAAGTGGTCGATATCAAGTGACTGGATTCCTCCGCTTCCTGTAATCTTTAAAGTCGGATAAAACTGAGCTTTTGCAGCATTAGTAAGTTCAAAAGTATTCATCAGGTTATACTCTGCTCTCATTACATCAGGGCGGTTGGCCAATAACTGAGCCGGATATCCTAATTTCAAATCAATGGGAACATTTTGGCTTTTCAGCGTTGATCTTTCAATAGTCCCAGAAGGCTCCCCCATCAGCAAACTCATTGTGTTTTCCAACAGCTGAATTTGAGTATCCATATCGATCAGTAAAGATTTTGCATTGAAAACCAGTGCCTCACTTTGCTGAACAGCAACTTCCGTTACTGTTCCCGCAGTTTTTAAAGCTTTTGTAGTCTCTAAATTTTTCTCACGAACCGCAATGGTTTCTGTAATAATTCTTTTTTGATCGTCAAAAGTCAGCAATTGGTAGTAAGCGGAAGCGATGGAAGCGACTAAGTCACTTTTAACTGCTTTGTGAGCTGCAATTGTCCCTAGATAAGTAGCTAACTGAGCTTTTTGCTGAGATTTCAGTTTGCCCCAGATATCAGCTTCCCAACCTATACTTGCTGTAATATCAAGCTGGTTGATATAACGTCTTTCACCGAACAACTGCCCGGTTTGCGTATTTAAAGACTGAGTCTGAAAAGAATAACCCGGGCCAACCGTTAAAGTCGGTTCATAAGCTGCTTTACTCTGCTTTAAATAAGCTTCTGCAGAATTGATGCTCTGCAGCGCAATTCTTATATCTAAATTATTATCCAAAGCCTTAGAAATATGCTTCTGAAGTATAGGATCGGTAAATATTTCTTTCCAGGAAACATTGGCAACCGTTGTACTGTCAGAAGGAAGCATATCTGTACGGAAAAGCTTTTCGTCTACAACATTTTTCGGTCTTTCATATTCTTTTCTCGCCATACAAGAGGTAACGGCGCCAAGGATTGCGACTGAAAAAGTTATTCCTTTTATGATGTTTAATAAACTCTTCATTTTTGTTAATTAGAAGTTAGAGTTTAGAAATTAGAAGTTAGTTTTTAATTCTAACTTCTAAGATCCTAAACTTTAATTTTACTCAGCTAAATTGATTTCTTCTTTTTTAATTGGCTTCACTTTTTCCTGTAAAGTTTGGAAAATAACATACAAAACAGGAATTACAAAAAGTCCTAAAATGGTACCTATCAATAATCCAATCGCAGCACCTGTTGCAATAGATCTGTTACCTACCGCACCAATTCCACTCGCTAAAACCAATGGTAATAAACCGAAGATGAAAGCAAATGACGTCATCAGAATAGGTCTTAACCTTGCTTTTGCCGCATTAATGGCAGACATCACAATGGTTTCACCATGGTGTCTTCTCTGAACCGCAAATTCGATAATCAGAATGGCATTTTTTGCGAGCAATCCAACAAGCATGATCAAGGCGATCTGGAAATAAATATTGTTTTCCAAGCCCATAATTTTTTGTCCGAAATAAGCTCCCATTACCCCAAGAGGAAGAGAAATTACCACTACCAAAGGAAGGATATAACTTTCATACTGGGCAGAAAGAATGAAGTAAACGAAAATTAAACTTAGCCCAAAGATCAGAAGGGTCTGAGATCCTGAATTCAATTCTTCTCTTGTCAATCCCGTAAACTCTACATCGTAATTCTGATTTAAAGTTTCCTTCGCCACATCCTGTACTGCTGTAATTGCATCTCCGGAACTGAATCCTGCAGAGTTGGCTCCGGTAATCTTCACGGAAGTAAAGAGGTTATATCGGCTTACTGATTGAGGACCGTATGCTTTTTTCAGCGTTACAAACTGAGAAATGGGTGACATTACTCCGGAAGCCGTTTTTACATACAATTCATTTAAATTACTGATATTCTGTCTGTTTTCAGGAAGTGCCTGAACCATTACTCTGAACTGTTTTCCGTATTTGGTAAAGTCAGCGGTGTAAACGCCTCCAATATATCCCTGCATGGTACTTAAAATAGTACTTACAGAAACGCCCATCTGCTTGGCCAAAGGAACATTGATGTCCATCTGGTACTGAGGATATTTTGTATTAAATGAAGACTGGGCAAATTCAATTTCAGGTCTCTGCATCAGCTTTCCGATAAACTCGTTTGTTTTATCATCAAGATCTGCATAATCTCCACCTGATTTATCCAGCAATACCATTTCAAAACCGGCACTGTTACCAAAACCTGGTACACTCGGCGGTTGGAAGAATACAACTTTCGCATCGGGAACTTTCCCTGAGATCCCAAACAGTTTCTTGGTAATATCTTCAGAAGTCTGGCCATCTTTCTTCCTTTCGTCAAATGGTTTAAGTTTGATGAAGGCAAGACCGTTATTACTTCCATTTCCGGATAGGAAACCTCTACCTGTAGAAATCGTTACATTTTGTACCCCAGGAACTTTCATTGCATTGGCCTGAAGTGTTTTCAAAACATTGTAGGTTCTCTCCATGGATGCTCCAGGAGGCAGCTGAACGTCTGTAAAGATAATTCCCCTGTCTTCTGTAGGTACAAAACCTTTTTTCATCGTGCTGCTTGCCCAGAATAGAATTCCTCCGGTAACAGCAAAAATAATTAAGGTAACCCATTTATGTCTCAACAGGAATACAAATCCTCTTCCGTAACGCTCGGTAGTTGTTTTAAATGCAATATTAAATTTATAGAAAAACTTCTGTAAAAAGTTTAAGTTTTTATATTCTGCATGATGGGCATCGTGAGGTTTTAAAAATAATGAACATAAAACCGGACTCAACGTTAAGGCATTAATTGCTGAAATAATAATTGCAATAATCAAGGTAATACCAAACTGCTGATAGAAAACTCCCGTTGGACCCGTAATAAACGTCACCGGAACGAATACCGCTGCCATTACCAATGTAATGGAGATAATAGCTCCTGTGATTTCATCCATTGCCTCTACAGTTGCTTTTTTGGCATCGGCAATACCATGTTCCATCTTGGCGTGAACAGCCTCGACGACGACAATCGCATCATCCACCACAATACCAATCGCAAGAACCAATGCAAATAAGGTTAAAAGGTTTAAGGAATACCCGAAGAGGTTCAGGAAGAAAAAGGCACCCACAATAGATACCGGAACCGCAATCGCCGGAATTAATGTAGATCTGAAATCCTGCAGGAAGATATACACGACAATAAATACCAGAATAAAGGCTTCAATCAAGGTATGAACAACTTTATCGATGGATGCTTCAAGGAATTCATTGGTATCAAAGTTAAATGTATATTTTACCCCTTCAGGAAAGCTTCCTTCTGCTGATTTCAGGTAAGATTTAATATTTTTAATGATGTCCTGAGCATTAGAACCGGGAGTCTGGAAGATCCCCATGCTGATAGATGGGTTGTTTCCGTTTTCCCCGACTCCTGTATAAGACTGTCCTGCCAGTTCAACTTTAGCAACATCTTTCAGCATTAAATTCTGTCCGTCCGGAAGTGCTTTAATGATAATATTGTCATACTGATCTTTTTCATTAAATTTTCCGACATATTTAATGATATATTCAAATGAGCTACCACTGTTTTGTCCGATAGAACCGGCGGCGGCTTCTCTACTTTGCTCATTAATCGCGCCCGTCACATCATCCGGTGTTAATCCGTAAGCTGCCATTTTTGCAGGGTCTAACCAAACTCTCATGGAGTAGTTTTTACCTCCAAAAACGTTGGCATCACCTACCCCATTAATTCTTTTTAAGTTTGGAATAACATTGATATTCAGGAAGTTCTGAAGATACACATCATCCAGGTCCTTATTTTCAGAATAAAAAGACATATACATCAGGGCACTGGTCTGCTGCTTCTGTGTAACGACTCCGGAACGGGTTACTTCACTCGGAAGTAGTGGTGTAGCTCTGGTAACACGGTTCTGTACGTTTACCGCAGCAATATCAGGATCAATTCCCTGTTTAAAAAACACCTGAATCTGGGCAGAACCATCATTTCCTGCGCTGGAAGTAATGTAGTCCATTCCTTCCACCCCATTGATCTGCTCTTCCAAAGGTACGACCACACTTTTCATTACAGTTTCCGCATTGGCTCCGGTGTAGTTTGCTGAAACGCTTACTGTGGGAGGTGCAATATCGGGATACTGTGTGACTGGCAGGGAAATTAATCCCAAAACACCGAGAATCACAATCAGGATTGAGATTACGGTGGATAAAACCGGTCGGTTTATAAAATTTTTAATCATTTTAGAATTTCGGTTTTATAGATTGTACAAGGCTATCCATTTTTACAGGTTTCGGCTTCACGGCAGTTCCCGGTTTTAAACCTCCGATTCCTGCAGCAATAATAGTTTCCCCTTTGTTTACTCCGGATTTTATTAAAGCCATGTTGTCAATTCTGTCCATTACATTAATCACAACATTTCTTGCCGTGTCTCCTTTATCAACTTTATAAACGTAAACGATACCCTGTTGCTCATACGTTGCACTTTCAGGAACGACCAATACATTATCATACGTTTTTGGAAGTCTGATAGATCCGCTGTTCCCGTTGCTTAATAATTTCTGAGGGTTGGAGAAGGCCACTCTGAACTGAATGGTACCTGTTGTAGCATCAATCTGTCCTGTAATGGCTTCAATTCTACCTTTTTCAGAATAAATGCTTCCGTTAGCCAACTGTAACTCAACCATTGGGAGATTTTTGATCTTCTCTGGCATGGTAGCTCCCGGAGATTTTTCAAGGAAATCAAAGTATTCTTTTTCATTCATAGAAAAATAAGCAAACAATTCAGATGTATCTGAAATTGTTGTTAAAGCCGTCTGATCTGTTGGGCCAACCAAACTCCCCACTTTTAAAGGAAGTTTTCCGATAACTCCGGAAATAGGTGCACGAATGATAGAATATTCAATATTTGCAGCTACTCCTTTATAGTTTGCAGAAGCTTGCTGTTTTGCCGCCATTGACTGTTGCAACTGAGCTTTTGCCTGGGCTAAATTAGCCTGCGCAGTCTGCAGCTGAACATCACTGATGATATTTTTAGCCACCAAAGGTTTTAGTTTATTGACTTCAACCTGTGCTGCATTTACTGCTGCCTGTGAAGCTGCAATCGTAGATTCAGCAGCACCGATTCCGGCTTTTGCTGCGGCTGCATTTTCTGATAAGATATTGGTTTCAAGACGGAATAAGGGCTGTCCTTTGGTAACATATTGCCCTTCATCCACTAAAACCTGAGTGATATATCCCTGTATTTTCGCACGAACATCATTATTGACCCTTCCTTGTATGGTAGCTGGAAATGTCTGATAACCTACGATATTTTTTGCCTCCACATTAATAACAGGATAGGGTTTTGCACCATCCTGTTTTGGAGCTTCTTTTTTGCAGGCTGTCAGTGAAAACGCTGCAATAGAAAGTATAACTAGCTTATTATTCATTTTAAAGTTTATTAAGAGATTCCTGAATATTTTCTATGTTTTTATATAAAAGAGCTTTGTAAGCTTCTATTCTTTCGTTGTATTCATCATCATGATTTTTTTTAAAATTGTTTAGGTCGTCCAGTAATTTCAATTCATCCTTCATTTTTTGTACTATTTTCTCAAATCTTATCTTTTTGTATTCATCATTGATAAAAAAATACCGTTTCCGTTCATCCATTTTATTATGGTCTATGATCAGCTGGGCGTTCAGCAGCAGTGAGATGCTGGTAGAAACAGAGCTTTTACTCGCAGAAAGTACTTCAACAAATTCGTCAAAAGTAATTCCTACTTTCTCATAATCGAAAAGAAGATAGGAATAGATCTTTGAAGCTAACGGCGGTAGATTGAAAACGGTACCGTAGAATTTTACGGCATCTTGAAAAATTTTTTCATCAATCTCTATACTTTGGTGCATCATATAAAAATTTTGACAAAAGTAGAAATTAGTTCAGAACTAAACGAACAAACATGATAGAGTTTATAAATACAGTCTCTTTTAAAAATTCAATGAGAATAGATTTAACTTTTTGCCTAAAATATAATCTTCTCATAGGCCTTCCTCATTCCGTCTGCCAAAAGGACTTCACCACAGTAGGAATACCCTTTACTTTCCAGGATTTTCAACATGGCAATATTGTCGTAGTTTGTATCTACTTTTATACTTTGAATTCCGTGGCACTTTGTAAAATCCTCAATATGGTCGAAGAGCTTCTTTACCATTCCCTGACCTGCAAATTTCCTATCTATCGCTACTCTATGCACCACTACGAATTCACCATAGCTGAGCCATGCTCCTTCGATGGAACTGTAGGCAGGCTCATCGTTGAGTATAAGGGCTGCATAAACTGCAATTTCCCCATCTACGGTAAGTACATATGCAAAACCTTTTGCAATATCGCTTTCTACGGTTCCTATGTTTGGATATCCATTCTGCCATTGGGTACTTCCGTCCTGTTTTCTTCTTTCAATGGATTGCTGGATAATTCCCCAGATTACATCCCTGTCATCAATCTGCGCTTTTCTTAATTTAATCTCTGAACTCATTTTTTTAATTTTAATTAAGGAATTGAAAAATCAGGACATTCTTTGATTTTTATTATTGGATTAAACCAACTCTATCATCAAATATTTTATAAACTAATGGGCCTAATTTCTAAACTTCTCAATTTTTTAATGTTTAAATCTTCTGCTAATATTTATTTTTTGAATTAAAAAACCGAAAATTAATTAAATTAATTTTCGGTTCGAAGTAGTAAAATTTAAAATTATGAAATTGTTTTTTATTAATTTTCATTTTGTTGAAGATAAGCATCAATAATATCAAATGCTTTTCTCTCGTCTTCCAACTTTACCAAAACTTTTAATGATGTTGCGGTAGGCGTTGTCGTAAATGTAAGGTAACTGTTTTCGACGCTGTTTGTAATTTGTGCATCATCCAATTTAGACTTTATGAGTTGGATTTCTGAAGGTTTGTCGCTTTCAAAAACCGATACTCTCGTACTTCTTTCCATATTCTATATCGTTTGAGTATCTAAATGTACAATGTTTTTTTTTAAATTACAAATCTTTGATTTTAAATTTTATTAATATTGTTCTCTATTTTATCTAAGGCCAATTGAATTTCTTCTTTGGAAACATTCAGGTGTGGTCTGAAACGAAGTGACTGATCTCCACACGGAAGAATGATTAATCCGTCTTTGAAAAGCTCGTTCATCAGATGGTTTCTATGTTCTGCTGAAGGAAGATCAACAGCACACATCAAACCTCTTCCTCTTGCATTGGAAACGGTCTGAGGATATTTTTGAGCAAGTTCTTTTAATCTTTCTAACAGATAATCACCAACCACTCTTGCATTTTCAACAAGATTTTCTTTTTCGATAACTTCCATCACCAGCTGGAAACGAAGCATATCAATAAAATTTCCTCCGAAAGTAGAATTGATTCTTGAACTTTCTCTGAAAACGTTGTTCGGGATCTCATCAAATTTTTCTTTATTGGCTAAAACACCGCAAACCTGAGCTTTTTTCCCGAAAGAAATGATATCCGGCTTTGCTGTAAAATGCTGGAACGCCCACATTTTTCCTGTTATTGCAATACCGGTCTGAACTTCATCAAAGATCAATAAGATTTCATTCTGATCACACAGTTTTCTTAAACCTAGCAAGAATTCGTCTCTAAAGTGATTGTCTCCACCTTCAGCCTGAATAGGTTCGATGATGATGCATGCCACTTTGTTCGGGTTCATCAGAATAGCTTCCTCAATCTGAATAAGCGCCAGTCTTTCATTCTTAATGGTTTCTTCTAAATTCTCTTCTGTGATTGGGAAAGATAATTTAGGGTTTAAGATTCTCGGCCAGTCGAACAATGGGAAATACTGATATTTTCTGGGATCGGAAGTATTGGTAAGGCTTAAAGTATAACCACTTCTTCCATGGAAAGCCTGTTTGAAATGGATACAGATTCCGGCTTCTGTCTGAAGCCCTTTTTCAAAATTCTTACGTGTTTTCCAGTCGAAGCAAGCCTTCATTGCATTTTCCACCCCCAAACTTCCACCTTCAATAAAGAAAGCATACTGCAGTTCTTCAGGAATCACCACTCTTTCAAAAACTTCCAGAAAATGAGCATATTCTTCGGAATATACATCTGCAAGGGTTGGCTTGTTCACCGCCATTCTTCCCAACCATTCTGACCTTTCTACAAGATAAGGGTGATTGTAGCCTACAGATGCTGATGCAAACATGGAGAACATATCCAGATATTCTCTGCCTGTAAGTTTGTCATACAACCATGAGCCATGGGATTTCTCAATATCCATCACGAAATCAAAGCCGTCTGCCAAAACGTGTCTTCCTACTGTTTCTTTTACTTTATTTACTTTTATATCAATTGTTTGTTCCATATTTTTTAGAATTTAGTGATTAAGAAACCTGGAGATTTAGAAATTTGTTATGTATTATATAAATCTCCAACTTTCTTAATATTTTAATGGTCTTCGTTTAAATTAGAATTTTTACAGATCGAATTTAATCCCCTGTGCCAAAGGAAGTTGAGCTGTATAATTTATAGTATTGGTTTGTCTTCTCATATAGTATTTCCAAGCGTCTGAACCGGATTCTCTTCCGCCTCCGGTCTCTTTTTCTCCACCGAAAGCCCCCCCGATCTCAGCACCTGAAGTTCCAATGTTTACGTTGGCAATACCGCAATCTGAACCTGCATAAGAAAGGAATAATTCTGCTTCTCTCAAATTCTGGGTCATGATAGCAGATGATAATCCCTGAGGAACATCATTCTGGATAGCAATAGCTTCCTCCAATGTTTTATATTTAATAAGGTAAAGAATCGGTGCAAACGTTTCGTGCTGCACGACCTCATAAGAATTTTTCACTTCTGCGATACATGGTTTTACATAGCATCCTGATTCGTAATCTTTTCCGCTTAAAACACCCCCTTCAACAGCAAATTTCCCACCTTCTTTTTTACATTTTTTGATTGCTTCTTCATACTGATTCACTGCATCAGCATCGATAAGCGGTCCAACATGATTATTTTCGTCTAATGGATTTCCGATTTTCAGCTGTCCGTACGCTTTTACCAATCTGTTTTTCACTTCATTGTAAACACTTTCGTGAATGATCAGTCTTCGTGTTGATGTACACCTTTGTCCTGCCGTACCTACGGCTCCGAAAACAGCTCCGATAATAGACATATCGATATCTGCATCTTTAGAAATAATGATGGCATTGTTTCCACCTAATTCAAGGATAGATTTCCCGAATCTTTCTGCTACTTTGGAAGAAACCATTCTTCCTACTCTTGTAGAACCTGTGAACGAAACTAATGCCACTCTTTTATCATCTACCAGCTTCTGACCGATCTCATGGTCTGAAACTAATACGCTGGAAACACCTTCGGGAAGGTTGTTCTCTTTTATTACTTCAGCCATAATGTTCTGGCATGCGATAGCGCATAATGGTGTTTTTTCTGATGGCTTCCAGATAGTAACATTTCCGCAGATCCATGCTAAAGCTGTATTCCAGGCCCAAACGGCAACCGGGAAATTAAAAGCGGTGATGATTCCCACCACACCAAGCGGATGGTACTGCTCGTACATTCTGTGGCCTGGTCTTTCCGAGTGCATGGTATAGCCGTGAAGCTGTCTTGAAACACCTACTGCAAAATCACAGATATCAATCATTTCCTGAACTTCTCCCAGACCTTCCTGAAGAGATTTACCCATTTCATAGGAAACTAATTTTCCAAGGTCATCCTTATATATTCTTAATTTCTGGCCAAGTTGTCTAACGATCTCACCCCTTTTAGGAGAAGGAATGGCTCTAAACTCCTGAAACGCCTTCTGAGCGGTCTCAATTACTTTGTCATAATCACTTTCTCCGGAAGTCTTTATTTTAGCTATTAATTTGCCATCTACGGGTGAAAAACTTTCTATCGTTTTTCCCGAAGCAAAATATTTTCCGCCCACTGAAGCCCCTTTGTTTTCTTCTTTAATACCAAGGTTTTTAAGTGTTTTTTCGATTCCGAAATCCTTTACTTTTTTAGACATAAAATTTTTACTTTTCGTTTCCTTTAAAGATAGAAATATTATGCGAACCTCAAAATTTTAATTTTTAACACGCTTTTTATTTGGACTAATTATAAACATGCTTATCTTTGTAAGGTAATCATTTGAATTTCAGGAATGGAAAATAATAAGATGGTAAATGAACCTGCAAAAGAGGAGAAAAGCTCCAAATGGAAAAGCCTGGTTAAAAAATTTGGTATAGGCGGCATTATATTCTTTACCGTAAAGGGAATCATTACTTCTACCCTTATTTATTTTCTGGGTAAAAATTTCTGGACTGTAATCAGTAATTACTTTACAGCATTGTTTGAATAAATAATTGATATATTAACAATAAAAAAGCAGAGAAAATTTCTCTGCTTTTTTATTGTTAGGGTAAATTGAATAATTTTTTATAGTCTTTTTATTTTCAACTGCTATGCTTTAAGCTTTACTTGATTTCCTCTTCGTCTTTCTTTTTTCTCCCCGAATTGACCAGGCTTTGATGTAAGAGATATTCGATCTGTCCGTTTACACTCCTGAATTCGTCATTCGCCCACTTCTCCACCATTTTATAGGTAGATTCATCAATCCTTATGACAAAGGATTTTTTGCCTTTGGTTTCGGAGGATTTTGAAGTTTTTTCCGATTTCATTTTTTTCTTTTTGCCTGTTTTTTAGTAATACTTTTCAATAACGTACAGGACGCAAAGATTTCGTTTAATAAACCTGATGTTAGTCTGTAAAGACGTTATTCAGTTAAATTTGTTATAAAATCTAAGTATACTATCTTCATTTTTAATAAAGAGTTCCTGCATTTAAGATCGGCTGAGCTGCTTTTTCACCGCAAAGCACCACCATTAAGTTGCTCACCATTGCTGCTTTTCTTTCATCATCCAACTCTACAATATTTTCCTCAGAAAGTTTTTTCAATGCCAGATCTACCATTCCTACAGCACCTTCTACAATCTTAGTTCTTGCTGCTACAATTGCTGTAGCTTGTTGTCTCTGAAGCATCGCACCTGCAATTTCTGATGCATAGGCCAGATGAGAAATTCTCGCTTCCTGAATTACGATTCCTGCTTTTGAAAGTCTGTCGGTAAGCTCCTGTTCCAAAATAGAATTGATCTTATCACCGCCTTCCCTTAAAGTAATCGGAGCATGATCATCTTCTAAATTATCATAAGGAAAGCTCATCGCCAGGTGACGAACCGCAGCTTCGCTCTGCATTCTTACAAATTCTGAATAACGCTCCACATCAAAAGCAGCTTTGTAGGTATCTCCTACTTTCCAGACCATGACAACCCCAATTTCAATAGGGTTACCCATTTTATCATTTACCTTCAAAGTCTGACCTTGCAGGTTTTCGGAACGTAGAGACATTTTCTGTGATGAATACAAAGGGTTGATAAAAAACAGCCCGTTATCTTTTACAGTTCCTACATATTTTCCAAAGAAGTTGAGTACTCTTGAGTGATTCGGCTGAATGATCATCAGACCTTTCAGAAAGAAACAAAACAACAGAAAGCACAGCATAGCAAGAATGACGTAAGTGATACTCTGCTCAACTCCGGAAATAAAGAAATAAATAGCTCCTGCAAATAAAATCAGACAGAATACTAATGCCAGATACCCAGACATGGGCTTTAAAACTTTTTCCATGATTGTAAATTTTAATTTGATATTAATTTGATATCATAAAGATATACATAAGTTTTGAATCCTGAATGATTATTGATAATTTTTTTGTGGTTCCTGAATACGGGTTAAGAAAGCTGAAAGAAAAGATTAGACTCCTGTTACCCTTGTCAAGGTTTTTAAACCTTGACAAGGGTTTCGCATCACACAAAAAATCCCGGAATAAATTCCGGGATCTTGTTTTTATATTTAAAAAGATTATTTCTTCGTTAAAGTTTTAAACTTGAAATAAGAAACAGCTGACAGAAGAAGCATTGTTCCCAATCCGATGTAAACCCATGCCGGAACCGGAACCGGATCCCCTGCTGCATAAGAGTGAAGTCCGCTCAGGTAATAATTAACTCCGAAGTAAGTCATTACCATAGAACAGAATGCAAACATAGTTGCTACATGGAATGCCCATCTGCTTCTCAATCCTGGAACCAATCTCATATGCAGTACAAAAGCATAGACCATAATTGAAATGAAGGCCCATGTTTCTTTCGGGTCCCAGCTCCAGTATCTTCCCCATGATTCATTGGCCCAGATTCCTCCTAAGAAGTTTCCAACTGTTAAGGCAAAAAGACCAATGGTCAGTGACATTTCTGACACAATTACCAATTCTTTTAACGTAGTATCGTGGTGAAGTTTATAGGTGTCTTTATTTGATATAATATAGAATACAAGAGAGATCACTGCAATAATCATTGAGAGGGCAAAGAAACCATAACTCGATGTGATGATCGCTACGTGAACAATCAGCCAGTAAGATTTCAATACCGGAACCAGCGGTGTGATCTGTGGATCAAGCGCTGAACCTCCGTGTGCAAATCCCATCATAATAACGGCCACCATAAATCCTGATGCTGGTATTAGAGCATTAGAATTTCTGTAAAGGAATAATCCGGCTGTAATCCCTACCCACGAGATGAATATAATGGCTTCATATCCATTACTCCAAGGTGCATGTCCTGAAATATACCATCTTGCAACAAGGCCCAGGAAGTGACAGATATATCCTATTAAACCAGCCGCAATAATTACTTTAATGGTTTTATTTAAAACTTTTTTAGGCTTAAATAATTCAATAAATCCTAAGATTAGAAGAAGCCCACCAATGATGGTATAAAAGATTAATAATTTAAAATTAATATTTGCTTTATTCATGAAAACCTCAAGATCTACTTTAGATTTTGCAGGAACTACTGCTTTGCCCCATTTTTGCTGATATTCTGAAAGCTTTGCCAATTCTTTATCAGCTTTACTCCAGTCTCCGGTTTTCTGTGCTGTAAGCGCCTCTGCAAAATAAGGTCCCATTACCTGCTGAGATTCCATATCCGGTTCGAATTTCTGATCCAGCCATGAATGCCATGTATGGTTTGCATCATTTTTAACAGGAACGATTCTCATAAACTGGCCGCTGAAAAACTCATTGAAAATCTGTACTCTTTCGTTTACAGCAATTACTTCTTTATCATAGTTTGTCTGGTCAGCCGGTTTCTTGCGGAATGCCGTATTGTAATCATGTTCTAGAATATAAGTCAGATTACCATTGGCATCTGCAGGAAAAAGATTCATTAATGAGGTATACTCATCATCATTAGCTTTTGTTTTCTTTTTCAGTTCGTCACCTCCTTTTGGCCCCACTTTAATCATTGGCACCATAGTCCAGCTTGGAGTATCTGTATTGATTGAAAGGAACCACTGGTTAGCAGTTAAAGACTTTCCATCTGTTCCTTTAAACTCATCCTTTTTGTATAATTTTCTAAGAACATCTAATGCCTCTGTATTAATAGGAACAATTCTTCCGTCAAAATTCTGTACTAAAAGGTATCCGAATTTATCTGCATGTTCTTTGCTGATTCTGTTTCTTGCAATAATTTCATCAGGTGAGATAGATTTCATTTTTGCCATCGGGGTCGCCAATGAGTTTTGCTTTGGAGCAGAACCGTCCAAAGGCTGGGCATGCATATTATTTTCACCTTCTACGTGTACATGTTCTCTGCTTCCGTCTGTTGTTCCATGCGTCTCAATTTTCTGAGCATTTACGCCTAAGCTTAAAAACAGGAATAATACTGCTGCTGCTTTTGCTTTCTTTTTATTGGCGTCAGTAAGCATTTTATTCAATTTCCAGAAGTGAGTTCCTTTCCAAAAGAAGATTACAAACATTCCTAAGAATAAAAGTGCATATCCTATATAAGAAATAATAGTTCCCCAGAAATCATGATTTACAGAAAGTACAGTTCCCATTCTGTCCGGATCAAAACTTGACTGGAAAAAACGGTATCCTTTATGATTTAAAACGTGGTTCATATAAATTTTATAAGGAGTTTCCTTTCCTTCATCAATGATTTTAACATGACTTTCGTAAGCACTTGGAGATGAGCTTCCCGGATAAGTTTCCATTACGAAGTCATCAAGCTTCAGCGCAAAAGGGGTATTATATACTTTAGGACCGAAACCAAGCATAATATTCAGGCCGTCCATAGTTACCTGTTTAAAGGCATTAGGATTTCCTTTTTCTACAGAAAGATCAACCAGTTGTTTTGTTTTTGGTCCCTGAAGCTCTATTCTCAGCATATCAGGTACCATAGCATCTTTCTTTTTATCTCCTTCAAAAGCCATCAGCCTTCCTTTTTTAAGACCTTCAGGCACCACCAGCTTCAATTCGTTGATCGTATATAAACTTCTTAAAACCAAAGGTTGGAATTCATCTTTCTTGGTACTTCCTGTAGCCTGTGTTGCCATCGTCATGAAAGCTGCATCTACAGGTGTTTTGATGAATATTTTCCCGTCTTCTTTTTTAAATTCTACAGCCCCTTCGATCGCTCTGTTGAATGTTACCAAAGTTCCGTTAATAGATTTTGTCTCCCCAGGTTTGATATAGATATTCTGTCTGCCTGTAGATCCCGTAGAAACCAGGTGAAGATATTCTTCGCCGTTCGGCTCAGCAATTAAGCTGTCTTTTTTCCTCTGAATAAATTCTTTTGTAAAGACCTTTATTTCTTTTCCATGGAAATCGTAAGTTGCTTTAAAGTCTTTATGCAGTGGTGACATCAGGTAAGGAATATCCTGATAATCAAGAGCATCTCCTTTTTCTTCTATTTTAATTTTAAAGAAATTTTTATCCGTTACAATCTCATTGGAAGTTTCGCCTTCCCTGATGTGCATTGTACCTTCAAAACTGATGTATCTAGTGATAGCACCTCCTATAAAAATAAGAATAAAAGCAAGGTGAAAGACCAGAACCGGCCATTTTTCTCTTCTCCACAGTCTGTATCTTGCGATATTTCCTACAAAGTTGAGAATGAGCAGAAACATGATTAATTCAAACCATTTTGCTTCATAGATCAAAGCCTTGGCTGTAGGTGTTCCATAGTCATTTTCTAAGAACGTTGCATAAGCCATTGCAAATGCGTACACCAGTAACAGCACAGCCATTGTCCTGGTTGAGATAAGAATATCTTGGAGCTTCTTCATGATATATTTTACTTGACATGCAAAAATAAGGATGATAAACAACAAAGCGGCTAAAAAAAGCTGTTTTTTGTCACTTTGAGGCCTATTTCATTTATTTTGAATCATTCTTAATAACATGAAATCTATTAAGAAAAATTCAATTTCTAATTTCATGAAATTCCGTACATATTAAAGCTATCTGTTTTATTAAAGTCTTCTATTCATTAACAGCACTCAAGCTAATGATATTCAGTCAACTGTTTTTTTGAAAAGGTTTTATTTCTGATCTTACTTAAAAGCTCATCGCTATTAGAAGCAACCTGCTGTCAGCTATTCTCCTTTTTTCATCCAGAAAATAATCATCCTGTACATCAATAAAATAATAAGGTCTCTTTCTCATTTTTCTTTTTTGCTGTACGCTAATAGATAATAATGAAAATAAAGGCATGAATAATACCGGGATACTTTTAAATAAAATTTTCGTTTTCTCTTATTTTTAAATTTATGGAACAAAATTAGTGGAGTTCTGGTAATAAGATTTGAACTAGTAAAAAAACACCTGCTGCATTAGATTTTAATGAAAAAAATATCTCAAAAACGCTGTGTGATTTTAAAAAATAAACCTAAATTACGCTATCTTTTAAACAAAAAAAGATTCTATTAATGTTGAAAAAACATTAAATTTGCCCACATTGATATTATGGATAAAAAGACACAGACAAAACCGACTGAATCGCCTGATAAAGGCAAAATCTTATCTAAGCCCCGTATATTTTTCGGGCTTACTTTCATTCTATTTTCTATTGTTCTGACCCTTTCCTTCGTCTCTTATCTGATGAACTGGAAGGCTGATCAGAGCCAGGCTGGAACAATGACAGACAAAACAATACAATCTTCCAATGTCTTTGGGAAGGTAGGCGACTGGCTGGGTAATATTTTTATATTCGAAAGCATAGGTATTGCCTCATTTATTATTGCTTTTTTATTTTTGGTTGTGGGAACGCTTATCTTAAAGAAAAGAACCTTCAAACCGTGGAAAACCATCGGGCATTCTTTGTTTTTTATCTGCTGGCTCCCTATTTTTATGGGAGCGGTTACTAAAGGTCAGGGAGTTCTGGGAGGTGTTTACGGCTATCAGATCATGGATTATCTTAATGCCATCATTGGACCTGTAGGACTTTGGGTAGTACTTGCATCAAGTATCCTTTTATATTTTATCCTTGAATTCAATCTTCGTCCAAGCTCTATTAAGGCCAAACTGGACAAAATCAACGATCATACGATTGGCAAGGTTAAATCTATGATGCCGAGCTCAGAAGAAAATTTTGAAGCAGATACAGAACTTGAAGAAGAGGCTGAAGAAACGATACCGAATGTTACCGTAACTGATATTAGCAGTAAACCAAAGGCTAAAGATCCGGAACCTGTGAGTGTTCCTAAAGGATTTCCGGAAGTACAGCCTGTAGCTGATATAGAAACTATTGTAACTCCTAATCATACTTCTTTTGAGGAGGAAGAAAAACCTGTCAGTTTAAATCTTAATACCAGACCATCCATTCCTACCTCTACGCCTGAACAGGCTTTTGACATGACACCGGTGAGCCCGGCTATTAATGTTCCTGTTCCACCAGTTTCGTCACCGGCTCAGGACAATATTAAATTTAATGTTGAAGTTGCTCAGGTGATTGATGTACTGGATGACTCAGACAGAAAGTCACAGGAACTGGTAGAAAAACACGGTCTGTATGATCACAAACTTGATCTTGCAGGATTTCAGATGCCACCTGTAGAATTGCTTAAAGATTACGGTAACGAAGAAATTTCTATCAATAAAGAAGAATTAGAAGAAAATAAAAATAAAATTGTAGGCCTTTTAAAGAATTTCAACGTTGGAATCTCCGAGATCAAAGCGACGATAGGACCTACCGTGACTTTATATGAAATTGTTCCTGAAGCAGGAATCAGAGTATCTGCTATCAAAAAGCTTCAGGATGATATTGCATTGAATCTTTCCGCACTTGGGATCAGGATAATTGCGCCTATGCCAGGAAAAGGAACCATCGGAATTGAAGTTCCGAGGAAAAATCCTACAATGGTTTCCATGCGTTCAGTGATTGCTTCCCATAAATTCCAGAATACAGATATGGATCTTCCGGTTGTTTTCGGAAAAACTATTTCTAACGAAGTATTCATGGCAGACCTTTCAAAAATGCCACACTTACTGATGGCCGGTGCTACAGGACAAGGGAAATCTGTAGGGATCAATGCTATCCTTACCTCTCTTCTTTATAAAAAACATCCGAGCGAATTAAAATTTGTGATGGTGGACCCTAAGAAAGTGGAACTTTCATTGTATTCAAAAATTGAAAGACATTATCTGGCTAAACTTCCGGATGCTGAAGAAGCAATCATTACCGATACCAATAAGGTGATCAATACCCTGAATTCTCTTTGTATCGAAATGGATACAAGATATGATCTTCTTAAAAATGCATTCTGTAAGAATTTAAAAGAATACAACAAGAAGTTTACCGAAAGAAAATTAAATCCTGAGAACGGACATCGTTACCTGCCTTATATTGTTTTGGTTGTAGATGAGTTTGCCGACCTTATTATGACCGCAGGAAAAGAGGTGGAACTTCCGATTGCGAGGCTTGCACAGCTTGCAAGAGCGGTAGGAATTCACCTGATTGTTGCTACACAGCGACCTTCTGTAAATGTAATTACAGGGATGATCAAAGCTAATTTCCCAGCAAGAGCAGCCTTCAGAGTAATTTCCAGTGTCGATTCAAGAACAATCCTGGATTCTACAGGAGCAGATCAGTTGATTGGTAAGGGAGATATGCTTTATTTTAACGGAAATGAGATCTTAAGACTTCAGTGTGCTTTCGTAGATACTCCGGAAGTGGAAAGACTTGCAGAATACATCGGCGAGCAGAAAGGATACTCTTCAGCATTCCTGCTTCCTGAATTTGTTTCAGAGGATTCTACCAGTACAGTAGGTGCTTTTGATCCGAATGAAAAAGATGCATTGTTTGAAGAAGCGGCAAGAATTATCGTATCGACACAACAGGGATCAACTTCCATGCTTCAGAGACAACTCAAATTAGGTTACAACCGTGCAGGAAGGATCATGGATCAGCTTGAAGCAACCGGTATTGTAGGAGGCTTCAATGGCGCAAAAGCAAGAGAAGTGATCATCAGTGATCTTCATTCGCTGGAACAGTTTTTAGAAGATTTAAGAAACTAACCAACCATATAAAAAAATATTACCATGAAAATTGTTAAAAACATTATCAATGCTTGCCTTTTTGCATCGGCACTTACCTTATCCTCGTGTGCATTAAGATCCATTCCAAGTGATTACAGCACTGTAAAACTAGATACTGTGGATACTAATACACTGGGAAATGGCAAAGTACTTATCTATAACGGAGCTGGTTTTTTACATGCGGTAGACAATACAGCAAGGTTGAATATCTGGATAGATAATAAATCACTGGGACAGATCAGACCAAAAGAATACCTGATCATTGACCTGGCAAAAGGAAAATATGAGTTTACTGCTCTTCATATAGATATGGTCAATATGAGAAGTAAACATCAGGTGGAGATTAATGAAAATACAAAAGTAATTAATATTGAGCCTACCATTACCTCTAATAAATTAACGATAACGAACGTTCTTCCCAAAAACTTCGAGAATTATGTTTACAGACCGGAAAGAAGTAATTAAGGTTTCATCTGTAAGAGCACATTTCTATTATTGGAACAGTTTTTGAAATATCTGCGTAGTTAAAGGAAAAATGCTTGGTAAGTTTAACCTTTAAAGCATTAGAATGTCTAAAGTTTATTAAAAAAGAAAATGAAAAATAGTATTTCAAAAATTATAGTCGGAAGTTTTGTAATAGGTGCAGTAGGATTTGCCGATGCTCAGAAAATTGATGCCAAAGCTAAAAAAATTCTGGATGATATTACAGCCAATTACAAGTCAAAAAAGAATTCTTACTTCAAGTTTTCTTTCGGAACAGGTTTAAACGGTCAGGTAAACAAAACCGAGCCTGGAATTTATTATTCTGCAGGAGAAAAGTATAAGCTTAAGATCATGGATACGGAACAGATCTTTGACGGGGCTAAAATTTATAACATCAATGCAGATGATATGGAAGTAACGATTGCAAAACCTAACGGAAGCAGCAGCATGTTCTCCCCTATCAATTATCTTTCAACCTATAGAAACGATTACAACGTAACTTATAACGGTAAGAAAAACGTTAATGGTGTAAATGCAGATTTCATTAAACTGACTCCTGTAAAATCTAACGGAATACAGTATGTTTACATTTTTGTAGATTCAGCAAAGAAACAAATGGTAAAACTGGAGCAGCACGGAAACAACAAAGATGTGGCAGTAATTGCCATCAAAGAATATAAGGAAAACCAGGAGCTGGATCCGAATATGTTTGTTTTTGATAAGAATAAATTCAAAAATTATGTGATCACAGAGCTTTAAAAAAGCGTAAAGGATATCTGCCAATTATCAAACAGCAGTTCGCCCTTTTGACCGTTAAATAAAAAGTAATAAAAATTATACAAGCCACAAGTAAACTTTGTGGCTTTTTGATTAATTTTGGCGCATGTTAAAAATACTAGACCGATATATTATAAAAACCTTCTTTGGACCGTTTTTCTTTATATTCAGCGTTTTGTTTTTCATCTTTATTGTAAACATTATCTGGGTTCAGCTGGGGCAGTTCATGGGAAAAGGATTAAGCTACTGGCAGATCCTGAAACTTCTTTTTTACCTTGGGGTAAGTGTTGTCAGTTTAGTACTTCCACTTACCATCCTTCTGGCCAGCATTATGTCCTTTGGTGAATTTGGAGAACGATACGAGCTTGCAGCGATGAAAGCGGCAGGAATTTCTTTGACAAGAGTAATGGCTCCACTGCTGGGAGTTGCAACGGTATTGGCCATCATGCTCTTTTTCTTCTCCAACAATATTATTCCTGATTTTCAGAAGAAGGCTAAAAATATGCTTTTCAATATTGCTCAAACCAAACCTGCCTTAAATTTTACGCCGGGACAGTTCCTTGACCAGATTCCGGGATATATGGTGAAGTTTGATAAGATCTACGGTGAAAATGGTGAAATCATTGAAGGTGTTTTTATCCACCGAAAAGCCAGCACTTACGAAAATCAGCAGTCTATTATAGCTGAAAAGGGAAGATTTGTTCCTGCAGCCAATAAAAACTTTCTTAAGCTGGAGCTGTATAACGGTTATGTATTTGAAGATAACTTTGCAGGCAGAGGTGAAAATGTAAGACTGAAGCAACCGGATCAGGCCATCAAATTTGATACTCTTGTTTCCCATTTTGATATTGCGGAACTTATCAATAAGGCTATTGAAAAAGAGCAAATCACGGATGACTACCGTTTCCAGACTTACGGACAGCTTAATGAAACGGTTGCTAAAACCAAAAAAGATAATGCCGCGTTCTTTTCAAGCATTAGCGCCGATGTCCTTAGCCAGTCCAATTCAGTGATCAGCTATATGGACAAAACCAAGTCTAAAGTAGCAGCAAAACAGCAGGTAAAGCTAGATACTTTAAAAGGAGAGAAAAAACTGGAGATCCTTTTCAATGCCTACAACAGACTGGACAACTTGAAGACTAGCGCTACCGGAAAGACTAATGAGTTCAGCTCCAATATAAAATATTTCAGCAAAGTGGTCATTTATCAGCAGAGAATTATTTCTTATTCTGTAACGTGTATTATTTTCTTCCTGATCGGTGCGAGTTTAGGTTCGATTATCAGAAAAGGGGGAATGGGACTTCCGGTTATCATTGCGATCGTCATTTTCATTGTTTTCTATGTAATGAATCTCGGTATCGAGAATGTATCATGGGGAGGAGGAATGAGCCCGTATTTAGCAGCATGGCTCCCCAATTTCATCCTTCTTCCTTTTGGAATATGGATGACTTATAAAGCGCTTACCGATTCACAGCTGTTCGATGCTGAAAAGTATAAAGCACTGTTCAAACCTATTACAAAATTATTTGTTAAAACTAAGGAACATAAGAGATACCAATAGTTTTATATTTAAAGATTTCAGAATTTAATCATTGAAATATATATAGGCCCGGAATTTCCGGGTCTTTTTCATTTGATTCTGTGGTATTTTAAGATAGGGTTTAAAAAAATATATTTACAACAAATTTTTAAAAACGATAATAACATGAAGAAAATACTACTATTGAGTCTGTTTGCCCTTGCATCTGTTAATGCCTATGCACAAGACGACAACACTGACTATGAATTGAGAACAGATGAAAAACATGGCTATATCATAGATAAAAGTGGGAAAAAGATCGAAAGGATCGTAAGGCTGAACGGAGATGCCATGAACCCGTAGAGCAACCAGAAAAAAGTAAAATTTGTTGCTGTATCTGATATCGATAAGGTTAAAAAGAAACAGAAGTTCAAAACCCTTGATCCGGATGACATTAAGGAGTATGTCGCCTTTGACGAAAACAATGATGAAAGACATTTTGAAATGATCAAGTATACCAATACGAAAGAAGGTTTCAATACGGCAACCGGAGGTTTAAGCGGTAATATCAAAACATTCAACAACCTTACCAAAAGCAATCAGTTCGCAGAAGTAGTAAAAGACGGGAAGATTAAAGTATACAAACTATACGGCTACCCTACTACATTCTCAGCCGGAGAGCAGATTGCAGTCGCTGAAAAAGAAACCGAAAGAATGAGAAATTCACCTTCTTATATCTATTCCAAAAAAGGCGGTAAGATCGAGGAACTTACTCTAGCTAAAGCTAAATGATCATCGCAGACTGCAGTTATGCAAAAGGCAAGCATGCCAGCGGTTCTTATGCTTCTCTTAAAAATGACGAAAAGAAAAGATCCGGACTTGGAAAACTGATCAAAAGCCAGATCGATGACGTTATATCCAATGTTCCGGAAATTGTAGAAGAGGTCATTACGGACTACAATGAAAACTGTAAATAAATCAGGAGGCTTTCAATGGAAGCCTCTTTTTTATCTTTAATTTTTTGTAATTTTATAAGCCACCAAAAATTATGGTATGAAAACAGTATTCATTGCAGCAGCCTTTCTTCTTGTATTTTCATGTAAAAATGACAAGGTTAAAATGTCTCAGGCAACATTCTCAAAAGATGCTCTTACTTCAAAAAAAGATTCCAGACAGCTGAAAAATGCAGCGGATCCTATAGAAGAGATTAAAAATGAATACAACAGGCTTCAGGAACAACTGCAAGCAAAAAAGCTTACATCTGCGCACCTGACCTACGATTGTAATGAAGAGCCTTCGGGAGAAATTACTTTTTATACGGATAAGGGCGAAATTAAAGTGATAGAGCACTTTTATGCCGAACACAGTCATTTTTCAGCGTCTGAAAAATATTTCATTAAAAAGGGACAGCCATTCTTCATCTTTAAAGAAGAAACGGTATGGAATTTTGATGGCGGAACTCCGGAAAAACCAATTACCAAAGATGATATCACAGAAACACGCATCTATTTACAAAATGGAAAAATGTTGAAATGCCTTCAAAAGAAGTACAGCATAAGATCAGATAACAAAGCACAACCTTCTCCCGATACCATTCCCAGCAAAGAAACCCAATGCGATACTGATGAGCTGATGAAAACCTATCAGTCTTTGCTAAGAAACAAGGATAAAAAAGGAAAAATAAAATGCCTGTAAAAAAATCATCAGCTATTTTTTCAAATTTCAATTTGTCAATCCAGGAACATAACCCTCCGGCTATATTTATTTTAGTCTTAATTATTATAAAATGAAGAATATATTAATTTATCAGATAGACTCTTTCACCTCAGAAAAGTTCAAAGGAAATCCCGCCGGCGTGGTGCTGAATGCGGATGGACTGAGTGACGAAACCATGCAGCTGATAGCGAGGGAACTTAATAATTCAGAAACCGCTTTTATTTTTTCTCCTGCGGATAGCCAAAGTGATTATACGGTTCGCTATTTTACCCCATCTACAGAAGTTCCGTCATGTGGACACGCTACGATTGCTGCCATATATGCCAAGGCAATTGAAGACCATCTTGAATCCTGTGTTTTACGGATCAATACCCAAATTGGAATTCTTCCCATTGAAATTGAAAAAACAGATAATGATTATCTGATCACAATGACGCAGGGAACTTTCACCTTAAGTCCGGAATTTGATGATAACACAGCTCAAAAACTGATAGCTGCATTGAATCTGACCGCTTCTGATCTTGAAGAAAGCTGCCCGATACAGATTGCATCCACCGGCCATTCAAAAGTAATGATAGGCATTAAAAGCCGGAAAATACTGAATGAACTTCAGCCCGACATGAGCGCTCTCACCCGATTAAGTCACGAAATTGGATGTAACGGATATTTTGTATTTACATTTGATTCCGACCATCAAGACGTGCTGACCTACGGAAGAATGTTTGCCCCTGCCATCGGAATTGCAGAAGATCCCGTAACCGGAAATGCAAACGGGCCTTTGGGCGGATATCTGGTTCAGAATAAGCTGGCCTCCTACAAGGATGATTATTTTGAGTTTAACGGCAGGCAGGGTGAAAAGATTAACCGCCTGGGAACAGTAAATGTAAAAGTATTGGTGAATAATGGAAAGCCTGAACAGGTGAAAATTAAAGGCAGTGCAGTTGCTATTTTCAAAACCAACATGTTATTATAAAAAGTAAAAGCACCTATCCGGTGCTTTTTGTATAATTGATAGGTTATGAAATTACACTTTCATAATTTCAGCCTCTTTCGTTTTAAGATGCTCGTCGCAAAGCTTCACGTACTTGTCAGTAAAGCCTTGGATTTCTTCTTCCACGCCCTTTATAACATCTTCAGAAACACCTTCCAGTTTTTTTAGTTCTTTCAAACCGTCCTGTCTTGCGTTTCTTATAGTTACTTTTGTTCCTTCAGCCTCTACTTTAGCCTGCTTTGCCAGTTCTCTTCTTCTTTCCTCAGTTAAAGGCGGAACGTTAAGAATAATATTTTCCCCGTTATTAGAAGGTGCAAAACCTAAATTTGAATTAATAATAGCTTTTTCAATAGCACCGATAGCCGTTCTGTCCCAAGGTTGGATAGAGATGGTCATCGCATCCGGTACAGAAACATTGGCAACCTGATTAATAGGAGTTGGCGCACCGTAGTATTCTACCATTACATCCTGAACCATCGACGTAGAAGCACGTCCAGCTCTAATTCTTTGAAATGCATGATCCAAGTGCTTTATAGCGCCATCCATGTCCTGCTTTACAGATTCTAATATAAGATCTAATTCTTCCATTATATAGTTAAAATTTGATAAGTTACACATTATTATAAATGATGATTGATAAACGACTGGTAATGAGTAATAAACAATGGGTAATTTGGAAATTTCTGAATCTTTAAATGATTCAATATTTAAATCTCTCAATTACCTGTTCCCAACTATAAATCAACCAAAGTACCTACATTTTCGCCATCCACAATCTTTTCTAAATTCCCATCCTTGTTCATATCGAATACAATAATCGGTAATTTATTTTCATGGCTTAAAGTAAAGGCCGTCATATCCATTACCTTAAGGTTCTTGGCATACACCTCGTCAAATGACAATGAATTGTATTTTACAGCATCAGCATTCTTTTCAGGATCGCTGTCATAGATTCCATCTACTCTGGTTCCTTTTAAAATCACATCAGCTCCGATTTCGATAGCTCTTAAAGTTGCTGCCGTATCCGTTGTAAAATAAGGGTTTCCTGTTCCTGCACCGAAGATCACTACTCTCCCTTTTTCAAGGTGTCTTACTGCTTTTCTTTTGATGAAAGGTTCAGCTACCTTATCCATTTCTATGGCAGACTGAAGTCTTGTTTTGATTCCTGCATCTTCAAGTGCTCCCTGAAGTGCCATTCCGTTGATCACTGTGGCCAGCATTCCCATATAATCACCCTGCACCCTGTCCATTCCCTTTGCAGCTCCCGCTACGCCACGGAAAATGTTTCCTCCTCCAATGACGATCGCAACTTCACAGCCTTTTTCCACTACAGTTTTGATCTCAGCAGCATATTCCTGCAGTCTTTCATTGTCTATACCATATTGTCTGTTCCCCATTAAGGCCTCGCCACTCAGTTTTAGAAGGATTCTTTTATATTTCATCTTTAATTTTTAATAAACTTTACTGGAGCTGTTTTCTCCGAAATTTGATTTTGCAAATATAATCATTAAAAATATTGAAAAAAGAAAAATATTTACGTAGAAATAATGTCAGAAATATTTTGATAAGTACGAAAAAGGATTATTTTTGCATTAATTATAAATTGAATTGAAGAAAATTGTCATTTTATCATTAATTCTGTCAGGAATTGTTTCTTATGCACAAACAGGAACAAATGTTTATCCTTTTTTAAACATCCCTGTATCTGCCCGACAGGCCGCCTTAGGTGGCGATGCAATTTCCATCAGAGACTATGATGTTTCCTTTGCTATTGCAAACCCCTCCCTCTTAAACAGAGATTCAGATAAACAGCTTTCAGTAAACGCTGCGGCTTATCTTGCCGACTCCAAATATGGTACAGTAGCTTATGCCAGAGACTTTGACAATGGACATATGGCCACAATCAATGCCAGATACATGAGTTACGGAAGTATTCCCAGAACAGATGAAAGCGGTTACGAGAACGGTGAATTCAAAGCATCAGATGTAGCTATTGGTGCAGGATATGCCTATCAGTTTGAAGAAGACTGGACCATTGGTGGGGGAATTAATTTCATTACTTCAAAAATTGACAACTATACTTCTTCTGCAATTTCAGGAACTGCAGGGATCACATACCATAATAAAAAGAACAAAGAAGCACTTTCTCTTGTATTGAGAAATTTCGGTTTCCAGTTGAAATCATTTAACGGAACCCGGGAAAATCTTCCTTTCAGAGTAGACCTGGGATATACAAGAATCCTTAAAGTCATTCCACTTGCTGTTACCATTACGGCTCACGACCTCCAGGAGCTTAATATTTCCTCCGATTATAACGTAAACGGACAGGAGGTAGGTTTTGGAAGAAAACTTGCAGACCACTTTTCTGTGGGTGCAGAACTCTTCCCGGAAAAAGGCTTTAATATACGACTGGGTTATAATGTTAAAAGAGGAAATGAACTTGCTGTAGCGGATCAAAGAAACTTTTCAGGGCTTTCCGGAGGATTCGGAATTAAACTGAGAAGATTCCGTATAGACTATGCTCATGTACGTTACCACAACTCTTCCAATGTGAACCAGATAGGAGTTTCTATGGATCTTAGCAGCCACGCAGGGGAATAATTTGCAACAAAAATCTGCAGAATAATAAAGAAATTTTTCTGAGTTTCCTTGATTTTCTAAAAAAAATCTTGAAATTTGCGTTATGAAAAAACCTGTAATAGCTATCGATGGGTACTCGTCTACCGGAAAAAGTTCAATCTCTAAGGTCATTGCCGATAAACTGGGTCTTATACATCTGGATACCGGTGCGCTTTACAGAGGAATTACATGGTTTGCATTACAGAACTGTATCGATAAAAATAATTCCATTGATCTTCAGGAACTGTTCTCTTCTTTAGACCAGATTGAGCTTGAATTCAGAAATGACAACGGCGAGCTGGTTCTGTACCTTAATCACATTGATATTTCCAAACAGATCCGTACCAATGAAGTTTCAGACAATGTAAGTATTGTGGCCAAACAAAAAGAAGTAAGAGACTTTTTACTCCACTCCCAACGCTCGCTGGCAGAAAAAGGTGGCATTATTATGGACGGACGTGACATAGGGACAGTAGTTCTGCCAAATGCGGACTATAAATTCTTTCTTACTGCCAGTATTGACGAAAGAACCAACAGAAGATATTTTGAATTGGCAGGCCTTGGAATTCAGGCAGACAGAGAGCAGGTAAAACAAAACCTTATAGTTCGCGATAAGATAGACAGTGAAAGGGAAATAGCCCCTTTAAAGCAGGCTGAAGACGCCATAGTGATCGACAATACGACGCTTACAAAAGAAGAAACAATAGAACTTATTTTATCCTATATCAAAAAGTTTTAACAATTTTTAATAGAGGTATCGCCTCCTTTGGTATACAAATTGTACATTTTAACACGGTAAAAAAACTAATATTTATTAACTATTAAAAAAGCTTAAAAATGTCTAAAAACGGAAAAAATACAGCAGGTATATTGGCAGGACTTCTTGCAGGTGCTGCAGCAGGTGTAATCTTAGGAATGCTTTATGCACCCGAAGAAGGTAAAGAAACAAGGAAAAAAATCAAAGATAAAGCAGGAGATCTAAAAGATCAGGCTAAAAATAAGTATGGTGAAGTTTCTGAAAAAGTAAAAGATCAGTACAGCAACATATCTTCTACTTTCAAAGAAACTGCCAGCACTGTAGCTCATACTGTAAAAGACGGATATGATAAATATAAAGATCAGATTGTTTCCAAAACTGCAGATGTAGTAAAGGATGTAGAAGCGGAACTGAATGATCTTAAAAAATAAATAATTTATTTTTTAGGTAAATTATGGGAAGGAACTTTTTGCGCAAAAGTTCCTTTTTTTGTAACTTTAAAAAAAAACAATGATAGAGACTATAAAAGAATACGCCTCAAAGAGAATAGACCTTCTGAAAATAGAAGCCACCGAAAAATCTTCTCTTTCTGCCGGGCTCATCACCTACTTTGTAGTGCTGCTAGTTGCTTTTACTTTTTTTATTATCCTTTTTAATTTTGGAATTGCATTTCTGATTGGCAAGGCTCTGAATAATACCTCTTATGGATTCCTGATCGTTGCCGGATTTTATGTAATCGTGATGGCGTTTATTGTTGCTTTTAAAAATAAGCTTGTCAATACGGTTGCAGACCAGGTTATTAAGTTTTTAAATCATAATCATTAAACTATGGGCAGAAATTACGAAAGCATCGAAGAATTAAGAAGAAAGAAAAAACTGCTTAAAAGTGAAATCAGTGATCTTGAGAATCTTCTTACCTTTAAAAATACAAAAGAAAGCCTCAGCGCATTTACCAATGGCCTTACAGATCAATACCTGCAGGAAAAAGTAGATGAAGACGGGGATGAAAAAGTCGTACTCCGGAAAGATGTCATTGCCCGACAGCTTACTTCCGAAGTTAAAGATATGTTCATCAATAAAAATACTGCAGTAGGTATTGCAAGTACAGCGTTAGGTGGTAATGTGACGGACAGCTTGATCAAACTGGGCATCACAGCGCTGGTAGGAAATTACGCTAAAAAGAACATGAAAAGCCCCAACTGGAAGAAAAAACTTCTTGGTGCCGCCATGATTTACCTAGCTCCTATTGCCTTGAAATATGTCAGAAAAAAAATGGAGGTTTACCAGAAAAATAAAAGTGTTTCAAGCCTGGAACAGCTGATATAGAAAACCTATGAAACAGCAGATACTAGATATTAGATTTCAGATATATTAAAATTATCACTCTATTTAAATTCTGAAATCTAATATCTAGTATCTGAAATCTATTTACTAAATAATTGTCCCAAAATAATTCCCGCAGCCATAGAAACATTAAGACTTTCTGTAGACTGGGATTTTCCAAATCTTGGAATAGTTACACACTTATGAAGAAGTTTTTCCGTTTCCGGCCTCATACCGTTTCCTTCATTCCCAAGGATCAGGTTCATCTTTTCCGGCCGTTCAAAAGTATAAATATTCTCTCCCTCCATATCCGTTCCTATATTTACATTTTCTGTTTTTGAAAGATAATTGGTAAGGTTTGTATAAACCATATTTACTCTCGTAAAAGATCCCATAGTAGCCTGGATCACTTTCGGATTATAAAAGTCTACGGTATCTTCGCTGCAGATAATCTGCTCTATTCCGAACCAGTCGGCCAAGCGAATGATTGTCCCCAGGTTTCCAGGATCCTGAATTCCATCCAGAACAAGCTGAACATCTTTATCCTTCATTTTTTCTTCCTCTGGCAGATAACATACCGCCACGGAATCTTTGGGTGTTTTCAGGAAGCTGATTTTTTTCAGCTCATTTTCAGTAATCTGGGTAACGGGAACATCTGTACGGTCCAATTTTTGCGGATCGGTAGAAAATATTTCTTTAACTTTAAAATTAGATTCAGAAAGTTCACAAATGATTTTATTACCTTCAACCAAAAACAAATTGTATTTTTGTCTGAACTTCTTTTTATCTAAAGACTGTAAAACTTTTATTGTATGAGCTGTAAGCATTATAAGAATTCTCCTCA
>Ga0308157_10000989_pt1 | contig 69463 bp, 59 predicted proteins | sample PhyBR1_FD_201035 | JGI IMG/M metagenome (GOLD analysis project Ga0308157, IMG submission 201035) | Phyllosphere microbial communities from UC Gill Tract Community Farm, Albany, California, United States - DLSLB.R1 | ecosystem: Host-associated > Plants > Phyllosphere > Unclassified | place: USA... | reverse complement strand
GCGCCAGGCGCTTGATCTCGGCGTTGATGGCCGACAGGCTGGCCTTGACCGCGTCCACGGTGTCGGTCATCACGGCCTTCTCGCCGGGCAGGCGCTCGATGTCCACGCTCAGGTCGCCCTGCGAGTAACGCTTGATGATGTCCAGCGCGGACAGGATCAGGTTCAGGTGCGAGGCCACCAGTGCATTGCTTTCCTTGACCATGACGCCGTAGTCGCCGGGGAAAGCGGCCTCGTCCATGCGGTGGCTGATGGTGCCGGCTTCGTGCTCGCGGGCCATCTCGCGCTGGGCGGCAATCACCGCCTGCAGCTGGGTCTGCATGCGCTGCATCGAGGACAGCAGCTTGCCGACTTCATCGCGGCGCGAGGTGTCGATGCGGCGGTCCAGCTTGCCAGCGGCGACGTCATCGGCGACGCGGACGGCTTCGCCGAGCGGCAGCATGATCGCGCGGATGATCGCCCATGCAAGCACGGCGGCGGCGGAGAGCGCCACCAGCAGACCGATCAGCACGGCCCACACCGAACGCGTGTGGGCCTGCTGGGAAGCAGCGGTCTGTTTTGCCAACTGGTCCTGGTTGTACTGGGACAGCTTCTTGAGCTGATCGAACAGCACGCGGCGCGACTTTCGCGATTCCTCGCTGGAGATGGTACGTGCGGTATCGAAGTCATCGGCGGCGATCGCGGCGGCGATGCGGTCGTGGGCCTCGAAATAGGCGGCGCGCTGCTCTTTGACGATGTTGTACAGCGCCAGTTCTTCGGCCGTGGATTCGGTGTCGATGTCGTCATAGGCCTTTTCAGCCTGTTCGATCAGCGCACGGGTATCGGCCAGTCGCTTGTCGTAATCGGCGATCTGGGTCGGATTGCCCTGGTAGGTCAGCTGGGCCTGCTCGTAGGTGCGGTATTCGCCGAGCTGGGCGCGCATTTCGCCCAGGTGCTGGACGGACGGCATCCAGTTCTGGTTGACCTGCTGCATCTCGGTGTCGGCGACATTCATGCGCCATACGGCGAACACGCCCAGCAGCAGGGTGAACAAGCCGATCATCGAGAACGCGAGGACCAGCTTGCGGGTGATGGAGAGGTTCTTGAACCAGTTCATTGCTGACGCCTCCAGTGGCGTGCATTCAGGGGCTGCATCCGCTGGGTGCGGACGCAAATCGTTGGCGGATGTCGGGGGCACTGAAGCGGTGTTGCGAAGATCCGCCGCGCTTGGATTGCGGTATCGGCAAGCGCCGGGGGTTTCTTGACGGATTCTTTTCACGGCGTATGGAAGCGTTCAACATGCGCCGCTGTGCAGCCGCCCGCGCAGGCACATGAACCTGCGAAGAGCGTTGTTATCTGTCGGTGTTGGGAGCGCTCTTGGCCTTCCCTTGCGCACGGCGAAGGGAAGGGCGGGCATTGAACGTGCAGGACATGCCGGCCAAGGGGCTGACGCCCTGCCTGGCCGGGGCCGGGTTTGTCAGGCCGCCTGTGGGGCGCGCAGCGAGCGCACCAGACCGCCGATGTCGACGATCAAGGCAACGCGGCCATCACCTAGGATGGTGGCGCCAGACACGCCGTTGATGCGGCGGTAGTTGTTCTCGATGTTCTTGACGACGACCTGCTGCTGGCCAAGCAGTTCGTCCACCTCAAGCGCGATCTTCTGGCCATCGCCTTCCACCACCACAACCAGCGGTTCGGCGTTGCTGCTCGGCGGGTAGCCGTAGTTCTGGCCAAGCGAAAGGATGGGCAGGTACTCACCGCGCACGCGCAGTACGCGGCCTTCGCCAGCCATGCTGCGGATGTCCTCGGCCTGCGGCTGCAGGGCTTCCAGTACGTAAGCCAGCGGCAGGATCAGGGTTTCACCGCCGACCGACACGGTCATGCCGTCGAGAATGGCCAGGGTCAGCGGCAAACGGATCAGTACGCGGGTGCCCGCACCGGCGCGGCTCTCCAGTTGCACTTCACCGCCAAGCGCCTGGATATTGCGGCGGACCACGTCCATGCCGACACCGCGGCCAGACAGATCGGTGACAGCATCGGCCGTGGAGAAACCGGGCTGGAAGATCAGGTCCCAGACCTGTGCATCGCTGGGGTTGTCCGGCACGCTGAGGCCGCGCTCAAGCGCCTTGGAAAGGATCTTGTCGCGGTTCAGGCCGCGGCCGTCGTCGCTCACTTCAATGACGATGTGGCCGCCCTGGTGCGAAGCAGCCAAGGTGATGGTGCCGGTTTCATCCTTGCCGCTGTCGCGACGGACATCGGGCATTTCCAGGCCGTGGTCGATCGAGTTGCGCACCAGGTGCACCAACGGATCGGCGATCTTCTCGATCAGGCCCTTGTCCAGTTCGGTGCCTTCGCCGATGGTACGCAGGCGAACCTGCTTGCCAAGACGGCTGGAAAGATCACGCACAAGTCGTGGGAAGCGACGGAACACGGCATCTACCGGCAGCATGCGCACGCCGATCACCGCTTCCTGCAGGTCACGTGTATTGCGTTCAAGCAGGTCCAGGCCGGCGAACAGCTGCTCGGCGTGGACCGGGTCAAGTCCGCCCGAAACCTGCTTGAGCATGGCCTGGGTGATGACCAGTTCGCCCACCAGGTTGATCAGTGCATCGACCTTGTCGACACTGACGCGGATCGAGCTTTCGGCATCCTGCGACGGCGCTGCGGCAGCGGCCGGCTTGCCGGCTTCGGCAACCGGGGCTGTCGCTGCTGCAGGGGCCTGCGGTGCGACAGTGGCAAGGCTGGGCGGCGCGGCTGGACGGATGTCCAGTTCGCAGTCGTCGACCACCCATGCGAAGGTATCTTCGATCCGGCTGCGCGGTACCTTGCCGACCAGGCCAAGATCCCAGGCGAGATAGGCTTCCAGCGGATCGAGCTGTTCGAAGCCGGGCAGGCGTTGCATGCGTGGCTCGACATGCAGCGAACCCAGCGTTTCCAGTTCGCGGATGATCCGCAGCGGATCGTTGCCGCTCATGAAGAGCGACGGCGCCGGGACAAAGCCGATCTGCCAGGCGTCGGGGGTTTCTTCCTGCTTCGGCGCGACCACCGGCACCGGCGCGGTGCCAGCCAACACGGCCTGCAGGCGATCGGTGACGGCTTTCACAGCAGTTGGATCGGCTGCCTGGCCATGCTCGACTTCGCGCAGCAGGGCGCGCAGCACATCGACCGAGCCAAGCATTGCATCAACCGCGCTGCCTTCCAGTGCGCGCTTGCCGGCGCGCAGTTCGTCAAGCAGGGTTTCCAGCACGTGGGTAAGCGCGGCAATGGCATCGAAACCGAAGGTGCCTGCGCCGCCCTTGATCGAGTGCGCGGCGCGGAACACCGAGTTGATGACTTCCGGGTCCTGCTGGCCGTCTTCAAGCGCGAGCAGGCCAGCTTCCATCGCATCCAGCCCTTCACGGCTTTCCTCAAAGAAGGTGGCGTGGAAACGTTGCAGGTCCATGCTCATGGCGCGTTATCCGATCGGTGGGGCAGGTGGGCTGCTCAGCCCAGGACTTTCTGTACGGTGGCGACCAGCTGTTCCGGGTTGAACGGCTTGACCAGCCAACCCGTGGCACCGGCGGCCTTGCCTTCGGACTTCTTGTCGGCAGCCGATTCGGTGGTGAGCATCAGCATTGGCGTGAACTTGTAGTCCGGCAGCTGGCGCAGCTCGCGGATCAGCGAGATGCCGTCCATGTTCGGCATGTTGACGTCGGTGACCACTGCGTTGAAGCGTTGGCCCTTGGCGCGGCCCAATGCGACGGCACCGTCTTCGGCTTCTTCAACCGAAAAGCCGGCCGAGGTGAGGGCGAATGCGACCATCTGGCGCATCGACGCCGAGTCGTCCACCACCAGGATTCGTGCGCTCATGCAGCGTTCTCCACAGATTTCAATGTGTCAGGGGTTGCTTCCAGACCAAGGGTCTGGAGGACACCGAGCAGGCGCGCGGCATCACGGAAGGTGTCGGTAGCGTTGTCGAACGAGGTCGGGTGACCGGCCTGGCGACGGGCCAGCACGAACGCGCACAGCACCTGCATCGCGGCGGTGTGGACGCGTGATACCTGGCCGGCATCAAGGCGCAGCTCACCTGCCTGTGCCAGGTGAGTGGCCAGTTGTTGCTTCAGCTCGCTGCTGGACTCGATACCGAGATCCTGCGACAGGGCCACAGTGCTCATCGTTGCTCCGGACAAACGTTACTGGGAGAGATAGCGGCGCTACGCCGGGGATCTTTAGCGATGCGTTGCAGTGCGGAAGATAGTGTTAACACGCGCACAGTTTGGCGGGACTGATGTGCTCCCCGCAGCGAGTGGAGCATGGCTCGGGAAGAGTGTCCTGGCCTTTGCATGCTATCTGCGGCCTATCCGGCGACCGATCGCGGTGTCATTGCAGGAGTTTCGTCGCGTCGAGCAGGATCATCGGCTGGGCACCCATGCGCGCGACACCGCGGAACAACTCGTTGGAGATCTGGCAGATCCGTGCGGTATCGGGTGGCTCGATCTGCGAGTCGGTAAGGCTGGCGACGTCCTCCACCGCCGACACCCGCAGGCCCAGCGTCTCGCCGTTCTCTTCCAGTACGACGATACGGGTCTGCGCATCATCTGCGCTGCTGTCCACGCCAAGATGGGTGCACAGGTCCATTACCGGCACCACCTGGCCGCGCAGGTTCATGATGCCGAGCATGGCTTGGCCGGTGCCGCGCAGTGCCAGCAAGGGCACCGGCAGCACGACTTCCTGGACCTTGAGCAATTCCAAAGCATAGGTCTGGCGCCCGCAGCGCAGGCGCAGCCAGCGTGAAGCACGTTCGGCCGCTCGACGCTGGTGGTTGCTGGGGGTGGCTGGGCGCTGCGCCTGGGCCTGCAGCTCCTGCCATGAGTTCGGGCGGGCACCGGGCGGGGTGAGCGCACGGACCGATGGCGTCGCCTTGGTCGCGGCCAGCTGCGGCACCGGCGCGATGCCTGCTGCAGCTTCGAATGCGGCCTGCAGCGCGGGGCTGTCGACATGTGCCATCGCGGTACTTTCTGCCGGACCGGCTTCGTAGATCACGGCGTCGGGCAGGTCATCCCAGGAGGGCTCGCGGCCTTTGCTGGCAGCGATCGCGGCGGCCTGGGCGTCGTCGAAAGCGGCCTGCAGCGCTTCGTTGTCGGCTGACGGAAGTGCCGGACGTGTTGCGGCTGCAGTCACCTGTGCGGCCTGTACCTCGGCAAGCGCGGCTTCAAATGCTGCTTCCAGTTCCTCACTGTCTCCCGGTACGCTTGCGGCAACCGGAACAACAGCTGGCGCTGCCGCCTGTGCCTGCTGTACCTCGAGCAGGGCGGCTTCGAACGCGGCTTCGAGTTCGGCACTGTCAGCCGGCATCGCTGGTTTTGCTGGCGCAACGCTCACAGGGGCAGGGGCGGGGACCGCTTCCAGCAGCAGCTCGCCCAGATAGTCATCGAGCACATCATTGCTGCTCATGCCGCACGCTCCAACCGCGCAGCCTCGTCGGCCAGCAGCCATTCCAACGCACGCCGGTAGGCGGACATGCCACGGCCCGGGTAGTCGTCACCCTGCAGCGGCACGGTCAGCGCAGCGGGGTTGCAGATGCGGGTATCCACCGGAATGGCGTCTTCCCAGACGCGCTGGCCGTGGTTGTCCTGCATCTGCTTCAAAGTCTCGTTGCCGGCGCGGGTGCGGCGGTCGAACAGGGTTGGCAGCACCGAGATCGGCAAGGAGCGCTTGCGCGAACGCTCGACCATCTCGCCGGTTCGCACCATACCGTCCAGACCGTGCAGTGCCAGCGGTTCGGCCTGGGTCGGGATGATCAGGCGGTCGGCTGCTGCCAGCGCATTGATCATCAAAAGCCCCAGTGTCGGGGCACAGTCGAGCAGGATGTAATCGTGGCGATCGGCGTGTCGCGCCAATGCCTGCTGCAGGGCAAGGCCCAAGCCGGGCTGGTTTGCGCTGCGGCGTTCCAGCGTGGCCAGCGACGCCTGCGCGCACAGATAGTCCAAGCCTGGAATTGCGCTGCTGCGCACCAGCCCTGCGATATCGTGCGGCGGTGTGGCGAACAGCTCCTGTACGCCCTGCGGCACTGGCTCGAGTGGAACGCCGAAGGCGCGGGTGAGCGAGGAATGCGGGTCCAGGTCGATCAGCAACACCTTGTGCCCGCGAGCGGCGAGGCCGCGGCCCAGCGACAACGTGGTGGTGGTCTTGCCTACGCCACCTTTCTGGTTGGCAATGGCCCAGGTACGCATCAGTGAACTCCTTCAATAACGGCAGGCACGGCAGCATTCAGGGTGCTGGCCGCGCCGCCACCGGTGTCTTCGCCGGTCGTGGTGCTGGCTGTGGTGTTGTCCGCAGGCAATGCAGCGGCGCCGGCCTGATCGGCCAGGATGATCACCATCACCCGCCGGTTGCGGTTGCGGCCCTGCGCGGCGTCATTGCTTTCGCGCGGCCGGAACTGGCCGTAACCGACCATCGCCAGCCGCTGCGGCTGCACGCCATGGTCGGCGAACAGGTGCACCACGCTGGCAGCACGGGCGGCGGACAGCTCCCAGTTGGAAGGGAACTGCGCGGTGGCGATCGGCAGGTTGTCGGTATGGCCTTCCACGCGCACGCCGTTGGGGGCATCCAGCAGCACGTCGGCGAGTTTGCCCAGGGTTTCGCGGGCGCTGACATCCAGTGATGCCGAACCGGTGCCGAACAGGATGTCGCTGTTGATCTCCACTTCGATCCACAGTTCGGTGCGGCGCACGGTGATGACACCCTGTTTCACCAGCGGTGCCAGGGCTTGACTCAACTGGTTGGCAATCTGCCCGAGTTGGCGCTCGGCGCGTTCCAGCTGCTCACGGTTGTGTGCCGAGACCGGCATGCGCATCTGTGATGCCATGGATGGCAGCTGGGTTGGGTCGGCGATCGCGCCGCCGGTCATGCTGGGTGAACGGATCACCGACGGGGTGTCGTGGCCTCCGCCCTGGATCTGCATGTTGCCGACCTGGACCTGGCTGATCGTGCGTGGCTGGCCACCGAAGGCGGTGGTCAGGGCGTCGGCCATGACCCGGTACTTGCCCTCGTTCAACGACGAAAGTGCGTACATGACGACGAAGAAGGCGAGCAGCAGTGTCATCAAGTCGGCGTAGGGAATGGCCCATGCCTCATGGTTGGCGTGCTCTTCGTGGTGCTTGCGACGGGCCATGCTCAGTTCACGAACCCAGCCAGGCTGTTCTCGATATTGCGCGGGTTCTCGCCCTGGGCAATGGCGATCAGGCCTTCGATGATCATCTCGCGCTCGCGGCTGCTGCTGGCGATCACGCTCTTGAGCTTGGCTGAAACCGGCAGGAACAGCAGGTTCGCCGAGGCGATGCCGTAGATGGTGGCGGTGAACGCGGCAGCAATGCCATGGCCGAGCTTGCTGGGGTCAGCCAGGTTCTTCATCACCGCGATCAGGCCGAGCACGGCGCCGATGATGCCCAGGGTCGGGGCATAGATGCCCATGCCTTCGAATACCTTGGTGGCGGCCAGGTCACGCTGCTCGTGGCTGCCCAGCTCGATTTCCATCATGTGGCGGATGGTTTCCGGCTCGACGCCGTCCACCACCAACTGCAGGCCTTTGCGGATGAAGGGGTCGTCCTGCAGGTCCACCTGCGGCTCCAGGCCCAGCAGGCCTTGCCGGCGTGCGATGTTGCTCCAGTCCACGATCTGCTGGACCAGGGCGCGGCGATCACTGGCCGGCGGCTTGATGACCCAACGCACTATCTTGAAGGCGTGCTTGAAGATGTCCGGCGAGGTATGCAACAGGATCGCGGCGATGGTGCCGACGATCACGATCACGAACGCAGCCGGCGACCACAGCGAGGCCAAGCCCGCACCCTTGAGGATGCTGCCGCCCACCAGGGAGGCCAGGGCGAGGAAAAGTCCAATGATGCTGAGTCGGTCCATGGTGCGTATATCGGCCTCGTTGTTGCGGTCTTGAATCGGGGGCGTTGCCTGGACCCATCTCCCGTCTGCGGCAGAGGGTCCGGGATGACGGCTGCTCTGGCTTCAAACGTGCAGGGCATCACTCATCCGTTGCCGATTCGCTGGGTCTCTTCCCCGCAGGCGGGGAGGGGGCGATCGGGATTACGCGCACGTAAGGGTTCGCGCGTGGTCGTTGGCTTTAGTCCTGGCCTCCACGCAACCCATCAACATCCAGGATCAGCGCCATCCGGCCGTCACCAATCAGCGTGGCGCCGGCGTAACCCTTGAGGCCGCGCAGGGCACGCGGCAATGGCTTGATCACCACTTCCTCGCGGCCACGCACCTGGTCCACGACCAGGCCGAAACGGGCTTCGCCCATCTGCAGGACCACGATGGTCAGCAGCGGCGTCTGCGTCGGGTTGACGCCCAGCCAATGACGCAGGTCGATCAGGGCCAAGGTATGGCTCTTGCGGTCCAGCACCGCGCGCCCGTCAAACCAGCCCAGCGAGGTGGCGGGTGCGTGCAGCACTTCCATGACCCTTGCCAACGGCAGGGCATAGACGTCTTCGCCAGCCTGCACCAGCAGGGTTGGCAGGATTGCCAGGGTGAGCGGCACCCGGATCAGGAAGCGGCTGCCACGGCCGAGCTCGGACTGGATCTGGATCTGTCCGCTGAGCTCGCGGATGCGTGACTGCACCACGTCCATGCCCACGCCGCGGCCGGAGATGTCGGTGACCTGTTGCTTGGTCGAGAAACCGGGAAGGAAAACCAGATGTAGGCATTCCTCGCTGGTCAGGCGGGCGGCGGCTTCCGGATCGATCAGGCCTTTTTCGCGCGCCTTGTTGCGCAGGCGTTCCGGATCGATGCCGGCACCATCGTCCTGCACCTCGATGCTGACGTAGTCGCCCTCCTGCTGCGCTGAAAGGCGCACGCGTCCCATCCGTGGCTTGCCCTGTGCCTCACGCAGGTCAGGGGCTTCGACGCCGTGGTCGATAGCATTGCGTACCAGGTGAACCAACGGGTCAGCCAGCGCCTCGACCAGATTGCGGTCCAGTTCGGTGTCAGCGCCGATAAGCTCCAGGTCCACTTCCTTCTGCAGTGAGCGGGCGACGTCGCGGGCAACTTTCGGAAAGCGCGAGAACACTTTGCCGACAGGCTGCATGCGCGTACGCATCACTGCGGATTGCAGGCGTGCGGTGGCAATGTCCAGGGTTGAGACGGCGCGGTCCAGCTCTTCGTCCTTCAGGCGCGTGCGCAGGGTCTTGAGTCGGTTGCGCGACAGCACCAGCTCACCGATCAGGTTGACGATGGCATCCAGTCGCTTGGTATCCACGCGCACGGTGTGCTCGGGCTCCGCCGCCTTTGCGGGTGCCGACTTCGGTGCGGCGGGGCGTTCAGGGGCTGGAACCGGCTTGCTTGCGATCGCGGGCGGAGCGGCGACGGGCGTTGCCTGCACCGGCCTTGCGCCGGGCGCTGCGCCTGCATGCAAAGTGTCCAGCAATGCCTCGAACTCATCTTCATCGATCAGGTCGCTGCTGCCGGCGGTGGCGATCGCGCCTGGCGCAGCGGCGCCATGCAGTTGATCAAGCAGTGCCTCGAACTCGTCCTCGTCGATCAGTTCACCCGCCGCCGGTGCCGCAGCTTTCACGGCCACTACCGGTTCCGGTGCGCTGGCTACGTCGAACTGGGCGATCAGAGCGGGCGGCGCATGGGCTGGATCAGTGCCGGCCGACACCGCATCGAGCATCGATTGCAGCCAGTCCAGGGACTGCTGGGCGGCATCGAAATGGTGCGCGAGCAGCTGTGCCTTGCCGGAACGCGCCATGCCGAGGGTTTCCTCGGCGGCATGGCACAGCTCGACCATCGGCGTGATCGCCAGAAAACCGGCGCCGCCCTTCAGTGTATGGAAGCCGCGGAACACGGCATTGAGCTGGTCGTTGTCGTCCGGGGCCTGCTCCAGTGCCACCAGCTGTTCGCCGAGGCGATCCAGGATCTCCTGCGCTTCGAGGATGAAATCGGCAGCGATGTCGTCGGCGAACGCACTCATGGCTTACAGCCCCAGGTCCGACAACAGGTCGTCGGCGTCGTTCTGCGACACGGCATGGCGGTCCAGGCCGTTGACGGCAGGACCCGCCAGGCCATTGCTGCGGGAGGTGTCTTCCGGTGGCGGCAGGCCGAGGGCACCGAACCCTTCGTGCACGCGGCGAACGATGCCAACGACGCGACGGATGATCTGCCCGGTGAGGTCCTGGTAGCTCTGGGTGAGTGCGACTTCGGTCAGGTTGTGGCGGATGCGCTCAAGGATCTCGCCCTGGTCGGCATTCAGTCCGCCTGCACGCAGCTGTTCGGTGAGCGCGCGGCACTCCTCGGCAAGATCGAGGGTGCGGTGGGTAGCGTTCTCGGTCATTTCCACGACGTGGTCCAGGCGCGCACAGGCGTCGTCCAGCTCACCGGCTTCGCTGGGTACGCTGGGGAGTTCGCCGAGCGCCTGCCCAAGTTCGCGTGCCAGGCGACCAAGGCCGGCCATCATGGGCTGCGTGCGCAATGCCGCAAGCGCGTCGATTTCCCGGCGCCAAGCCGCTTCGTCGCCACTTTCCAGCGCGGCCAGCGCATCCTGCAGGCGTTGCACCAGGGCCGATTTGTCGCTCAGCGTAGTTCCGAGGTCGTCCATCAGGCGCTCGCTGCCAGACGTTCGAAGATCTTGCCCAGCTTCTCTTCCAGGGTCTGCGCGGTGAACGGCTTGATGATGTAGCCGTTCACGCCCGCCTGCGCGGCCTCGATGATCTGCTCGCGCTTGGCTTCGGCGGTGACCATCAATACCGGCAAGGTCTTGAGCTTGGCATCGGCCCGGACTGCCTTGAGCAGTTCGATACCGGTCATCACTGGCATGTTCCAGTCGGTGACCACGAAATCGAACGGCTGGCTCTGCAGCAGGGCCAGCGCGGCATGCCCGTCCTCGGCTTCGGCGGTATTGGTGAAGCCCAGATCGCCCAGCAGGTTCTTGACGATACGACGCATGGTCGAAAAGTCATCAACGATCAGGATGCGCATGTTCTTGTTCAAAAGACATTCCTCTTCATGGTTCCTCGAGGCCGGCATCGGCCGCCTCGAAACTCTTCAGCCGCCCGCGCAGGCGCAGCATGGCTTGGCCGTGGATCTGGCAGACCCGGGATTCGCTTACTCCGAGCACCGCACCGATTTCCTTCAGGTTCAATTCCTGTTCGTAGTACAGCGACAGCACCAGTTGCTCGCGCTCCGGCAACAGGCCGATGGCCTTGCCCAGCTCGCTGCCGAACTGGCTGCGCTCCAGCACCTGTTGCGGGTTCGGTCCACCAGTGGTCGGGGTATCGAGCTCGCCCTGGTCTTCAATGCGGGATTCCAGGCTCAACACCTGGCCACGCGAGGCGTCCTCGACCAGCCGCTGGTATTCCGGCAGTGGCATGTCCATGGCCGCGGCGACCTCGGTGGCGCTGGCGGCACGACCGCTGGCCTGCTCGAGGCGCCGGATGGTGGCCGCAGCGTCACGGGCGCGGCGGTGGACCGAGCGCGGCACCCAATCACCCCGGCGGATCTCATCGATCATCGAGCCACGGATACGGATGGACGCGTAGGTTTCGAACGACGCGCCTTGTTCGGCGTCATAGCTGCGCGAAGCCTCGATCAGGCCCATCATGCCGGCTTGGATCAGGTCATCGACCTCGACGCTGGCTGGCAGCCGTGCGGCCAGATGGTGCGCGATGCGGCGCACCAGGTCGGCGTGGCGGGCGATGCATTCATTGGCCGCGGTGCGCTGCACTTCGCGGTATTGGGCGGCTGCATTGTTCATATGCCCACCTTCTGCTGCAGGATGCGTTCAAGGAAGAACTCGACGCCGCCGCGGGCGACGGTCGGCGCCTGCCAGCGTGCGGTACGGCGGGCGATTTCCTGGATGGCCAACGATGCTGGCGCCGACGGGTAGAGCTTGACTACCGGTTGCTGGCGCTGCACCGACAGACGCAGCCAGTCGTCCTGCGGCACGCAGCCGAGGTAGTTCAACGAGACGTCGATCAGGAATTTTTCGCAGACGCGCACCAGCTTCTCGTACAGGGCGCGGCCTTCGTTGGGGTCGCGCGCCATGTTCGCGACGACCTGCACGCGGTCCACGCCGCGCTCGCGCGAGAGCACCTTGATCAACGCATAGGCGTCGGTGATCGAGGCCGGCTCGTCGCAGACCACCACCACGGTGTCCTGCGCGGCCTGGCAGAAGGTCAAAACGCTGTCGGTGATGCCGGCCGCGGTATCGATGATCATCACATCGAGGTCGCGTTCCAGCTCGGAGAACACGTTGACCAGGCCGATGTGCTCGGCCGGTTGCAGCTCGGCCATATGACGCCGGCCCGACGCGGCCGGGACCACCAGCACGCCGTTGGGGCCTTCGATGATCACTTCTTCCAGCGTGGCGCGCCCGGCGACCAGGTCGGCCAGGGTGTGCTTGGGCTGCAGGCCCAGCACGACGTCGATGTTGGCCAGGCCGAGATCGGCGTCCAGCAACAAGGTGCGCTTGCCCATGCCAGCCAGTGCCACGGCCAGGTTGGCCGAGATGTTGGTCTTGCCCACGCCACCCTTGCCACCGGTCACCGCAATGGTGCGCACAGGGCCAGCCGGCTCACGGCGGGTTGCCGACAGCGGGAAGGTATTGGTCAGCTTGGCGTACTCACGCGACTGCATTGTTCAACTCCGGATTGCAGGGCATATCGGCCGCGCGGCGCAAATCTTCAAGGCGAAGTACAAGATTTGCGGCAGAGGCCCGGTGCAGGTCCTCCGGCACGTCCTGGCCGTCGGTCACCCAGGTGATCGGCAGGCGATGGTCGACCGCCACCGACAGGGCGGAGCCGAAGCGGCCGGTCTCGTCCAGCTTGGTCAAGACCACGCCCTGCGGGTTGGCGGCGCTGAAGCGGCGTACAACTTCGTCCATGTCCTGGAAGCCGGTGTTGGCCGGCAGCACCAACAGGGTGCGGATCTGGCCGGCGGCACGCAGCCACTGCAGCTGCGCGGTCAGCGCACGGTCGCGCTGGCCCAGCCCGGCGGTGTCGATCAGCACCAGCTTGTAGTCGGCCAGCTTCAGCAGCAGCTGGTTGAGGTCAGTGCCGCTGTTGGCCTCGTGCACGGCGATGCCGAGTTGACGGCCAAAGCCGTACAGCTGCTCACGGGCGCCGATGCGCTGGGTATCGGTCGTGACCAAGGCAACGTCCCGGGCGGCATGGGCTTCGGCAAAGCGCGAGGCCAGCTTGGCGATCGTGGTGGTCTTGCCGGCGCCGGTCGGGCCAACCAGGGCGATAACGCCGCCGGTTTCCATCGGATCAGCCGGCGCGATCGGCAGCTTGCGCGAGATCAGGCCCAGCATCAGCCCGCGGGCACGGCTCGGATCGGTATCGGTCGGGATCTGAATGGCGACATCACGCGAAAGCCCGGCATCGAAGCCGTACTCGTCCATCAGGTCCAGGGCGTTGGCACGGACGGCGCAACCGCGCAGGCGCTCGTCGGTGAAGCGGTTCATCTCACGCTCGATCAAGCTGCGCATGCCGGCAACTTCCTGACGCAGCTGGGCCAGCTGTTCGTCGTTGCGCGGTGCGTCGGCGACGGCCGCCACGACTGCGGCAGGAGCGGCAGCGGCTACGGGAGGCTGCGCTTCAACGACGGCTGCGGGGTCGGAAACCGGTGCAGCCGCAACCGCCGCCTGCAGCGTTGCCGGTGCGGGTACTGCAGCTGCCGGAACCGGAGCTGTTGCCGTGGCGGTGATCGGCAACGGCGGCATGCGCGGCGCGACCGGGGCGCTGATCTGCATGCTCACCGCCGGCATCGGCGGATCGATGAAGAACTGCGCGCGGCCTTGCGGACGTTCTACCTGCGGAGCTGCGGGGGCAGCGGCAACCGGCGCAGGGGCCGGTGCGGCAGCGGCGGAGAAGCTGACGCTGTCCTCGGCAAGCTCCAGGGTCCTGGTGGCGCTGCCAGCAGGACGGAAAGCTGGCACTACCGGCGGCTCATCGGCGCAGGCCGGCAGGGTTGCGAAGACCTGCTGCGGCGCAGCCGGGCGTGCGATGGTCGGCTCAACCGGCGCTTTCAGCAGCGAGGCAAAACGGCTGCCCGGGGCCAGCTCGACACTGTTGTCGATTGAGCGACCGGTAGCGCCAACGGCCGAGCGTGCCAGTGCGGCAACTGCTGATGCGGTCGGCACCACGGCTTCAGGGGCCGGGGCGCGGCGTCGGGTTACCGCCGCCATGATTGCTTCCGCGGCGCTGCGTGGCTTGGACACTGCGACCGGTGCAGGGCGGCTGGCTTCCAGCGCCTGCTGTACCGCGGTTTCGTCGTAATGCGCTGCGGCCACGATCTCCACGCCTTCCTCGATCCGGCGATTGGACAGGATCACGGCATCGGGCCCGTGTTCCTTGCGGACCAGGTTCATGGCAGTGCGCATGTCGGCGGCGACGAAACGTTTGATCTTCATGTTCTGGTACCGGGAGTGGGGTTGCGGCGAAGGCGTTGCGTTGGCGATGTCGAACATGGCGTGGCGGGCTCCTTCGTACGCGGTTGTTGCGGGATCGGGTCAGGTGTCTGTTTTCTGTCGCGTTGCCGGCGGTGCATGCCTCAGCTGATCGTGCCGACCAGCTTCAGCCGCTTGTCCTCCGGCACCTCGCTGTAGGCCAGGACCGACAGCGAGGGAACGCTGTGGCGGACCAGGCGCGCCAGCGCGGCGCGAACCGGCGCCGGTACCAGCACCACCGCGGGCTCGTTGCGTGCCTCCTGCTTGCCGACGCAATCGGCAAGACTCTGGTGGAGGCGTTCTGCGAGACCGGGTTCAAGTGCGGCACCATTGCCTTGCGTTGACTCCTGCAAGACCCGTTCCAGTTGTGGATTGAGGGTGAAGACGGGCAGTTCCGGCGACATGCCGGCGATCTCCTGGACGATGAAACGGCCCAGCGCGTTGCGCACGGCGGCAGTGAGTGCGGCCGGATCCTGGGTAACCGCAGCGGTCTCCACCAGTGCTTCGGCAATCTTGCGCAGCTGTCGGACCGGGATGCGTTCGACCAGCAGGTTCTGCAGTACCCGCACCACGGTGGAGAGCGGCAAGGCTTTCGGTGACAGGTCCTCGGCCAGCTTCGGCGCACCCTTGGCCAAGGTCGCCAGCAATTGCTGCACTTCTTCGTGGCCGAGTAGTTCCGGCGCGTGCTCGCGGATCAGGTGCGACAGGTGAGTGGCGATGACCGTGGCCGGATCGACCACGGTGTAGCCCAGCGATTCGGCCTGGGCGCGCTGGTGCGGCTGGATCCAGGTGGCATCCAGGCCAAAGGCCGGATCCTTGCCGGCAACGCCTTCCAGCTTGCCCATGGCGCTACCCGGGTCCAGTGCCAGCTCCCGGTCGGGATGGATGTCGGCGGTGGCGACCGGAACTCCATGTACAAGCAGGCGATAGCTGGTGGCGGGCAGCTCCAGGTTGTCGCGGATGTGCACCGGCGGGATCAGGAAGCCCAAGTCCTGGGTGAGCTTGCGGCGTACGCCCTTGATGCGCGCCATCAATTCGCCGCCCTGTGCCTTGTCGACCAGCGGGATCAGCCGGTAGCCGACTTCCAGACCCAGGGGATCGACCGGGCGCAGTTCGTCCCAGCTGAGTTCGGCGGTGGGCGAGGGCTGCGGCAGCCCCAGCGCATTCAACGGACCCTCGGTGGGGCCCTGTGCCGCTGCGGCCTTGCTGGCCAATTCCGCCTGATCGCGCTTCCAGAACTTCCAGGCGAGGAAGCCAAGTACGGCGGCGAGGCTGAGGAAGGCAAGGTTGGGCATGCCCGGAACCAGTCCGACCAGGCCGATGATCCCTGCTGCGATGCCCAGTGCCCGGTACTGGCCGAACACCTGGCCCATCATCGCCTGGCTCATGTCCTGCGAACGTGAGGCGCGCGTGACCAGCATGGCCACCGCGCTGGACACCAGCAGCGCCGGCAGCTGCGCCACCAGGCCGTCACCGATCGACAGCAGGGTATAAGTAGCGGCGGCATTGCCGAACGGCATGCCATGCTGCAGTACGCCGACCGCCAGACCGCCGATCATGTTGATGAAGAGGATGAGGATGCCGGCGATAGCGTCGCCGCGGATGAACTTGCTGGCACCGTCCATCGCACCGTAGAAATCGGCTTCCTCGCGGACTTCCTCGCGACGGATCTTGGCTTCCTCGCGCGTCAGCAAACCGGCGTTGAGATCGGCATCGATCGCCATCTGCTTACCGGGCATTGCGTCGAGGATGAAGCGCGCCGTGACTTCCGCGACGCGCCCTGCACCCTTGGTGATGACCACGAAGTTGATGATGGTGAGGATCGCGAACACCACGATGCCAACGGCGTAGTTGCCGCCGATCACGAACTCACCGAAGGCGGCGATGACCTTGCCGGCCGCATCATGGCCGTTCTGGCCATGCAGCAGGATCACGCGGGTCGAGGCCACGTTCAAGGCCAGCCGCAGCATCGTGGTGACCAGCAGCACGATCGGGAAGATGGTGAAATCCAGCGGCCGCTTCACGTAGACGACGGCCAGCAGCACCATCAGGGAAATGGCGATATTGAGGCTGAACAGTGCATCGAGGACGGGGGGTGCCAGCGGCACCACCACCATCGCCAGCAGCGCCAGCACGATGATCGGCGCACCCAGGCCATTGCGCAGCAGCTCCATCAACCGGCGACTGGCCGACTTCCCGGCATTGGCACTCATCGGCCACTCCCCTTGGCGAATTCCTCGATATCAAGCGAGGGCATCGCCGGCATCGGCCCGCTGCGCCATTGCCGCAACTGGTAGACATACGACAGGATCTGGGCCACGGCCGAATACAGTCTCACGGGGATTTCCTTGCCAAGTTCGCTTTCCCGATACAAGGCGCGTGCCAAAGGCGGGGCCGAGACGATGGCGACCTTGTTGCCGTCGGCGACCTGGCGGATGCGCAGGGCCAGTTCGTCCACCCCGCGGGCGACCACGGTGGGGGCGTTCATGCGGCCGCTTTCGTATTTCAGCGCCACTGCATAGTGGGTCGGGTTGACCAGCACCACGTCCGCGCTGGGCACCGCTTCCATCATCCGGCGCTGCGACAGCTGCATCTGCATCTGCCGGATGCGACCCTTCACCTCCGGGCTGCCCTCGCTTTCCTTCATCTCGCGACGAAGCTCTTCGCGGGTCATCTTCAGCTTCCGCAGCCAGTTCCATTTCTGGTACGGCGCATCGATGGCCGCCAGCAGGGCCATCGCCCCGGCCGTGGCCAGCAGCAGCTTCAGGGTGAATCCCATGCCATTGCTGATCGCCGCTTCCAGCGGTTGATGTACCAGTCCACGCAAGGCGTGGGCGCCTTGCCAGATGCACAGGCCGGCAGCGACGCCGACGAACAACACCCGCAGCAGTGATTTGACGAACTCGGTCAGCGCTTCGGCGCCAAGCAGGCGTTTGAAGCCGCTTATCGGGTTCATGCGGTTGAGGTCAGGCATCAGCGCCTTGTTGGAGAAGCGCAGGCCACCCATGATCACCGGCGCGATGAATCCGGCGGCGACACAGACAATCAGCAGGGGGCTGAAGGCGAGCATCAGCTTGAGCAGCATCCAGCCGGCATGGCCGAACAGCGCGTCCGGGGTGTCAAGCAGGGCCCGGTCCGGTGCCAGCGCGGCCTTCATCCATTGCCGGGCCGAGCCGCCCATGCGGCCGGAGAACATGTACAGCGCGATCACCGCAGCAACGAAGACCGCGGCCGTGGCCAGCTCGCGTGAGCGCGGGATGTTGCCTTGGTCGCGGGCCTCGCGCAGCCGTTTTTCGGTGGGGAGTTCGGTTTTTTCCCCGGCCTGTTCGTTCTCGGACATTGCTGCGCTTGGATGGAGGGCTCATCCAGGTCGGTGCAAGAACCGTTCCAGTACGCTGTCCTGCTCACTGTAGCGCGGGGCGGAATTACCCCGTTGCAGAGCAGGGAATGCTCTGGATGCCGCCCGGTGGAGCAGTCCGGCTGCACCGCTCGCACTGTTCCTGGTCCCTCGCACCCTCCCTTGCGAAGCAGGGGAGGGTTGGGGATAGGGTGAGCTCACACTTCCGCGTCACCTGAATGATGCGGTTCAATCCGCCGCAGGGTGCAGCGATGCCAATCGGACATCCAACGCCGCGTGGCGTGCGTCGCCGCCATGCAGGCGCATGAAGTTCTCGGCACTGACTGCCCGGCCAAGCAGATAGCCCTGCAGGTGGTCACAGCCGAGCCGCTCCACGTAAGAGCGCTGCCCCTGGGTCTCGATGCCCTCGGCCACGACCTGCATGTTGAGGGCATGCGCCAGCGCGACGATTGCCGAAACAATCACCACATCCTCATCGCTTTCCTCAAGCGAGGCGACGAATGCGCGGTCGATCTTGAGCTCGGTGGCGGGCAGTCGCTTGAGGTGCAACAGGCTGGAAAAACCGGTACCGAAGTCATCGATGGAGATACCGACACCCAGTCCGGCCAAACTGCGCAGCACGGCGATGGCGTTGTCGGTATCACGCATCACCGCGCTTTCGCTGATTTCCAGGATCAGCCGTGATGGCTCCAGTTCGCTGCGGTCCAGTGCATGGCGCACATCTTCCAGCAGCTTCTGGGAGCCCAGCTGGCGGCCGGACAGGTTCACCGAAACACGCCAATCGGCATTGCCGGCGTCCTGCCAGCTGCGCATCTGCAGGCAGGCTTCCTCGAGCACCCACTTGCCAAGGGCATCGATCAGGCCGTTCTGCTCGGTCAGGCGGATGATGCGCTCGGTGGGGATGTAGCCGTGTTCCGGGTGGCACCAGCGTACCAGTGCCTCGGCGCCGCTGATGCGACCGCTATCGGCGTGCACGCGCGGCTGGTAATGCAGGAAGAGCTGCGTCGTACCCATGGCCTTGCGCAGGTCCTCGAGCAGGCGTGCGTCCTGCTCGGCGGTGTCCTTCATCCAGTCCGCGAACAATACGTGGCCATTGCGCCCGGACTGCTTTGCGCAGCGCATGGCGGTCTCGGCCATCGCCACGAGTTGCGGCGCCGAGATCGGGGACGAAGGCGACGGCGCCACCCCAAGGCTGCCAGTGATGCGCATGTCGCGGCCGCCAGCGCGGACCGAGTTCACCGTCGAGATGACCCGGTCCGCCTGGGCATCCATGTCGGCCGGGTCCGACAACGGGCTGGCGATGATGAACTGGTCACCGCCCATCCGTCCGACCAGGTCGTCGGCCGGCAGTGACTGGCGCAGACGCTCGGCGATCTCGATCAATACCGCGTCGCCGGTCTGCGAGCCGAACGTGCCATTGATATGCCGGAACCCATCTAGGTCGATCGACATGACCATGAACCGACTGCCACTTTCGAGCATCTGCTCGATGCGGTCGTGGACCAGTTGCCGGTTGGGCAACCGGGTCAGCGAGTCATGCAGGCTTGCATGGAAGAGTTCCTTGCGCGCGTCATCCAGGGAGGCCGACAGCATTGAATTGCGCAGGTGCAGCAGGCGAGCCTGCATGCGCTGTTCGAACAGGGAGATGGTCAGCACCACACCCATTACGCCGACGGTCAACAGCACTACGCAGGCAGCCAGCCATTCAGTCGGTACCCCGCCGTCGGTGGCGGCTCCACAAACGGCATCGGCAGGGAAGCGGGCTGCGGCCATACCGGTGTAATGCATGCCGACGATGGCCAGGCCCATGACTGCCGATGCGATCAACCTGGGCGGCAGGGCGTGCTCGACGGTGCGCAGCCGGAAAGCGATGTACAGCGCGCTCCATGAAGCAGCCACCGCGATGATGATGGAGAGCGCAAACCAGAAATCGTCATAATCGATGCCCGGCTGCATGCGCAGCGCAGCCATGCCGACGTAGTGCATCCACGCTATGCCCAGGCCCATCAACAGCGCACCCAGTGCCAGACGCAGGTGCGGCAGGGTAGGCCGGGACACCAGCCACAGGGCGAACAGGGATGCACCAATGGCGACCAGCAGTGATTGCAGGGTCAGCCACAGGTCGTAACCCAACGGGATCGGCAGGCGGAACGCGAGCATGCCGACGAAGTGCATGGACCAGATGCCGGCACCCATCGCCACGCCCCCGGCGAGCAGCCAGCGGGCAGCCGTGCGCCGTGGTTGGGTCGCGGTCACCCGCGAGGCCATGTCCAGGGCAGTGAAAGACGCCAGGATGGCGACCAGGATGGACAGCACGACGAACAACGGGTTGTAGCTGCCGACGAGCATCAAACCCCCTCCCTTTGATTTCCGCCCCGCGAACGCGGTGACGGGGTGCCGTGCGGCTTGCATCCCCTGCCTGCCTTGGCTACGGCACGACTATCCTCGGGTATTGGGAAAGCAGCAATAGGCCTGTCAGGCAATGCAAGTCCTGAACTAACGAGCTGTGCGGCCTATCACATTGTCACTTGTCGGGCTGCGTCGAATGCGCTGTCGAACAGGCGTTGTACCGGGGGACCCAGCTCGCCAGCGAGCAGGGTCAGCAGCATCAGACCCAGCAACAAGGCAACCGGCAGGCCCAACTGCATCGGGTTCAATGCCGGCGCCGCGCGTGCCAGCACGCCGAATGCGAGGTTGACCGCAAGCATGGCTGCCACCAGGGGCAGGGCCAATGAAAGCGCGCCGCGGAACACGTTCACGGTCAGCGAGGGCGCCAGTGACGCCAGCGCGTGCGGGTCGGGCAGGGCAGTGCCTATCGGCAGCGCCTTGTAGCTGTCCACCAGCAGGGAAATTAGGGCCAGATGACCGTTGCTGGTGAAGAAAAGCAGGCCGAAAAGCAGATAGAACCACTGCCCGATCACGCCGGAACTGCCGCCGCGCATGGGGTCGGCCATCTGCGCGAAGGCAAGGCCGGTGCTCTGCGCGATCATTTCGCCAGCCATCGCACCTGCCTCGAAGATCAGTTTCAGCAGGAAGCCGATACTGACACCCACCGCGACTTCGCGCAGGATGCTGAGCACGGTGACTGAATTGAGGCTCTCGAACAGCGGTACCGGTGGCAGTACCGGAGCCAATGCCACGGACAAGGCGATCGCCAGCATCACCCTTACCCGGGCCGGCACCGCGCGGGTGCCGATCATCGGCATGGCCATCAGCATCGCGCCAATGCGCAGCATCACCCACAGCACGGTGCCGATGATGGCGAAGGCCTGCTGGCCGTCGATGGCCATGCGGGTGACGGAATCCATGCCGCTAGCCGATCAGGTGTGGGATGCGCTGGAACAGCATGATGGTGAACTCGACCAGGTGGCCCAGCAGCAGGCTGCCCAATGCGAACAGGGCGGCGGTCAATGCTGCGGCCTTGGCGATGAACGCGATGGTGGGCTCGTTCAGCTGGGTAGCGGCCTGCACGATGCCGACGACTACGCCGACGATCAGTACCACGAGCAGCAGCGGGCCGGCCACCCAGAGGGTGGCAACCAGGCCGCCGCGCAGTTCGGTAAGGGCAAGTTCGGGACTCATGGTCAGGCACGTGCAAGCGGCGTGCCAGAGGCGCCGCGCCGGATTCCCGGCGCCAGGCGGTATCGAGCAAAACGAGTGGCAGGCATTCTGTATGGCGAAGCCATGGTCCGTTGCGGGTTTACCGGAGACGGTCGCTGCCGAACATGGCTTGGCACTCCGCGTCCTGTTTGAGTTACTTGGCTGGTCCAGACGCCATCCACCCAATGCCTCGCCCCGGCGCTCAGGCGTGCCACGACAATCGTGCTGTATGTGACCAACTTCCCATTTCACATCCTTGAGTGCTGTATACCAAAGGTGCTGGAACAGGGTGGGTCCCGTTGTACGGGAGAAGTTTTTTGGACGGATTGAAGATGTTCCTGGAAGGGCCAGGTCTCGAGCGCCGCGCTGTGCAGTTGCTGCGCACCGATCGGGTGCCGTTGGATACCTTGTTGCGTCATGCCGCAAGCAAGGCGCCGATCGCGCTGGTCGACCTGCATGTGTTGGTCGATGGCAATGGTAACCAGGCCCGGCAAGTCGACCACGAAGGTCTGCGCTATCGCTTTGACGGTTCTTCCTCAGCGTGGGCGTTGGTAGTGGCCTGATACTCTGCAGTCATCAAGGAGCCCGGAGCTGGTGGCAGACAACCATCAGCTCCTTGCCTGCTGCGAGCGTAAGCGCTTGCGTTCCGTACGATTTCCGGATCGCCTCCGGAGCCGCTGGCTCACCGTGTGCTTGCATGTTCCCGCAGGTGCGGTAGCCCGCTGACTTCCCTGCCACCGGTTGCGGCAGCCAGTGCCTGGGCCATCTCCAGGTGATGCTCTACCTCGGCACGTGTCTGTTGCAGGTGACGCTTGACCACGCTGTCGACCGCCGTTGGTATGAGGCTTTCGTCCAGGTGGTCCAACGCGTAGCGGTGGCTCTCAATCACCGCAGCCACGTATGCCGCACGATAGCGGTCTCCATCCAGCACAGCCAGCGCCATCAAGGCAGCCTCGCCCCTGCGTGCCTGGACCAGTGCGTCCGTGCTGCTCGCGTCCGGCTGCAAGGTGGCAATCCGGTTCTTGTTGGTCCGATGGGAACTGATCATCTGGTGCGCATAGTCCGCTACCGCGCCCTCCATTCCCTTCTGCAGCGCTTGCTCGCCAGCGGCAATTTCGTAGCTGTTCATCGCATCAATCACGGCAAGTGCCACCCGCTCGTCGGTGCTGATGCCAGATGCACTGTCGCCGGAAGTGCTGGCGTTTGCCTGTGCTGCCACCCCGGGATCCTGCAGCGCCGGGGCCTGTCGATCATCGCGGCAGGAAGCGATCAACAAGCATGTTGCAATGGCAAAGATGTTGACTGGCAGATATCGGTACATGCGTCAGCTCCTGCTGCATGCGTGCCGGAACGTCGTCGTCCTTTCAGTCCTTTTACAACCCAGTCATTTGCTGTTGTGTGAAGCCGGGGCTGCTATCGCGATCGAACACCGGGCCGATGCGCAGTCAGCAATGTAGACGAGAGGTTCACGCGCATCTACACGTTCCGAATGTAACGGGAGCAATGCTGCTCCAGCGGCACTCCGTCGCGATCACATCGGCGGCAAGCATGGTCATCCTGAGCGAGAACGAAAAATCCTCGCCGCTGCCGTTGGAGTCGGCGGATCCGCATGCCTGGCATTGCCGCCAAAGCCGTCATGTCGATGAGCTTGAGCAAGGGCGACAACGAAGTGCCCGCTCGCTGGATGATGCAGACGACGATTGATCAGGGAGGAGGGCAGCTCTGGCGCCACCAGCATGCGAAGCCAGTTGCAGGCCAGATAGTCCAAACTTCCAGCGGATCAATACTGATCCAGGCACGAAATACTGTTTAATCAGATAGGACTGGACGCGTCTGCATTCTTGTCGGCGCGACGATTGAATCACAACGCCTGCAGTGTGCAGGACAGCGCTGCACCCATTACGGCACACAACAGTGCCGCCCAGGCAGGAAACCGTTTCTCGATCTGGCTTGCGTGTTTCATAGGGGCTCCGGTGGCGGGGCTGTTCTGATTTCGCGCTTCAATCCTCGCGCAGGGAGGGTTAAGTGGACGTACTTGCGTGCATGCCTGGTGCGAAGACGAACGAATAGCGGGCTTCACTGGTTCGAACTTTCCTGCTGGCTGGCTGCGAGATCTGCGTTGGCTTCCGGCGAAGATGGTTCCGCCAGCAGACTGCGTGCTCTGGAGAAGTCCGCTGCCCAACGCCGACGCAGAGACTCGATGCGCGACGGTGGCATCGGTGATGGCGCTGAAGCAGTGCTCATTGCGATCTCGCCCGCAGGGCCGATGAAGGTTGCTGGCGTGGTGCCCGGGGTCCATCCATCGGCAGAAAGTGCCGATAACGCTGTCTGGCCGAGGCAGACGACGATACGCGGCTTCACCTCGGCCAGTTGTTGGCGGAGCCAAGGCATGCACGCTTGGGTATGCGACTGCAGCGGGGCGAGCGCAATACGCGCGCCGGCGTTCCGCTTCGAGCGTAGGTGCTTGACGATGTGGGTGTAGTAGACCGCATCGGCATTCCATCCTGCGGTCTGTACCACCTGCGCCAGCAACATGCCTTGGGGATCAGAAAATGCAGAACCGCGGAGATCGTCCATGTCGCTGGGATGCAGGCCGACCACCATCAGTTGCGCGGGTGCAGCTCCTTCGCCGAACACCACCCGCGTGGTTCCTTCCCACAGCGGACATTGGCGACAGATTTCTGCACGGGCGTGCAAGGCTGCCAGATCATTGGCGGCTTGCACTTGGGGTTTGGCATTACGTGACGGGACACGTTTGGACCGGCTTACAAGCGGGTAATCGTGCATCTGCTGGACGCGTGCCCCCGCGTCGCGGACCAGGTGGGGCAGCAGACTGGCTTCGGGCAGATTCTTCCAGTATTTGACCGGCATCTCCTGGCGCATCATGCGGGTGTTCAATCGTGCCGGATTGAAGATGTTGGCGTAGTAGGTACGCCACAGTTCCTCGCCAGCGTCGTCGCCCGGTACCTCATCACGGCGTGCGCCAGGCCAGAAAGTGACAGCGTCACCGTCCCAGCGGATGCTGCGATAGGGCGTGAGGATGGCCCAGCGCATGCCGGTAAAGCGCCGCGCGAAGAAATCCGCCACGCGATCCAGGATGTGGTGCTCGGGTTCGAACCAGGCGATGAAGCTGTCCTGGTCTCCAACCACTTCGCGGAAGCGCACAAAGGCTTTCATCTTGTGCGTGTCGCGGCGAACTGCTTGGGCGAGATGGCTGGCTTGGATCACATCTGGATCTGTCGGGTTCTCCAGCAGGTTGCGTTCCCCCCGGTTGATGCGCCAGAGCAACCGGTAAAGAACAGCCAGGCGTGCAGGTTCGCGATGACACAGTACCGTCTCGGCGAGTTGCACGAAGGCGCGGGGCACACGCACGTCGGAGGCTGCGACGACTGGCGCGCCAGCGATGTCGGCCGCACCCAGCAGGTCTCTCTGGCCGCTGTCGTACCAGTCGATGTCCGCAGGAGATATCCCTGCAGCGAGCGCGCTGCGGGCGCCGCTGCGCCAGGCCGCGAGATCCCAGCCCGGCTCCACGCATATGCTCCATCGTGCCATCGCTCAGGCTGCCGGCAGCGAATCAAACAGACCACGCTGCATGGGCGGCGGGGCCAGCTGCCGTTTCAAGGCGGCAGGGTCGTCCAACGTCCGACGCGGATGGTGGTCAAGCAACTGCACGAAGGGCAGCACCTTCTTCATCGGTGCACGCAGGCGCGCGATGTCTGCCACGCGCAGCTTGACCTGGCGCCGAGCCATGATGATCCGTTCGACATTGCGCACGCCAAGTCCTGGGACGCGCAGCAGCATCTCCCGTGAGGCCATGTTGAGATTGACAGGGAAACGGTCAGGGTTGCGCAGCGCCCATGCAAGCTTCGGATCGATGTCCAGATCAAGCATGCCGCCCGTACTGCCTGCGGTGATTTCACTGACGTCGAAGTCGTGGAAGCGGATCAGCCAGTCGGCTTGGTAAAGACGATGCTCCCGCTGCAGGGGAGGCGCCTGCAGTGGCAACTTGCTGGAAGCGTCCGGAATGGGACTGAAGGCGGAATAGTAGACGCGCCGCATCCGATAGTTGCCATACAGATTGTCGGCACTGGCGAGAATCGCGCTGTCGCTGGCGTCATCTGCTCCAACGATCATCTGGGTACTCTGCCCGGCGGGCGCAAAACGCGGTGGCTTGCGCTTGCTGCTGGCGAGCAGCGGAGCCTTGATCGGCTTGCGCGCTTCCTTGGCCTCTTCGATACGCCAGCGCAGCTCGCCCATTGCCCCGCGGATCGAGGGCAGGCTCTTTTCCGGTGCCAGCGCGGACAATCCCTGCTCGGTAGGCAGCTCGACGTTGATCGAAAGCCGGTCCGCATAGCGGCCCGCCTGTGCCAACAGCTCCGGCGATGCCTCTGGAATTGTCTTGAGGTGGATGTAGCCAGCGAAGCGGTGTTCCTCACGCAGCTTGCGCGCCACACCGACCAGCTGTTCCATGGTGTAGTCGCCGTTGCGGATGATGCCGCTGGAAAGAAACAGGCCTTCGATGTAATTGCGCTTGTAGAAATCCAGGGTCAGCTTGACCACTTCGTCCACGCTGAAACGGGCCCGCGGCACGTTGCTGGTGGCCCGGTTGATGCAGTAAGCGCAGTCATATATGCAGAAGTTGGTCAGCAGTATCTTCAGCAGCGACACGCAGCGACCGTCCGGCGTATAGCTGTGGCAAATGCCCATGCCTTCAGTACTGCCAATGCCCTTGGACGCACGCGAGTCGCGCCGTACGGAGCCACTGGAAGCGCAGGACGCATCGTATTTCGCAGCGTCGGCGAGTATCGCCAGCTTCTGGGTTACTTCCATGTCAGGAGCTTAGCCAGCGACGATCTCACTGCATGAGACAGGCAATGAATGGGGGCAGTCCGCATCGGTGCTGCCCGGCACAGGCAGCCGCTTCATCGCAACTGGCTTGACCGGGTGAACCGCGGCGCCGACCATCGGGCGCGACGCATAGCCCGGGAGCTGCCAGATGCCTGTGTTGCACTACCACCCGCTGTCTTCCTATTGCCAGAAAGTATGCATCGCCATCGAGGTGCTGGAAGCTTCGATAGAGCTTCGGTTCCTCGACCTCGCACGGGCGGAGGTGCGGACCGAGCTGAATGCGCTCTGGCCTTTGGGCAAGATTCCCTTGCTGGTCGACCAGGGCAGGGTCATTCCCGAGAGCAGCATCATCATCGAGCATCTGCAGCACGCATCGAATGGGCGGCGCCTGATCCCGGGAAATTGGGAAGAAGCGCTCGAAGTCCGGCTGTGGGACCGTTTCATGGACAACCATGTGATGACGCCAATGCAGGTGTTCACGGCCAACCTGCTCAAGCCCGAAGGCAAGCGCGACGCCGACGCGACCGCTGCTGCACGGCAAACCCTGCTGACCAGCTATGGCTTGATCGATCGCCAACTGGAGGGGCGCCTTTGGATTGCGGGTGATGGCTTCAGTCTGGCCGATTGCGCGGCTGCGCCAGCATTGTTCTACGCCGTGACCTATGTACCTCTTCCCGCAGAGCTGCAGCGACTGTCGGCGTACTTCGAGCGTTTGATGGACCATCCTGCGGTTGCGGCCGTGATCAACGCGGCGCGACCATACTTCAAGTATTACCCGGGACGAGCAGGGCTTTCCCGTCGCTTTCGCGGTCAGGATGACTGAGCAGCGGGACGCCGGTGACTGACTGTCACTGTTGATGCGGCAAGGTCATTGTCTTACGCGCGTGCTCAGTTCCCATTGTCCGCCGGGGCAGGGACGCGCGCGGCCAACCAGGCGATGAGGTCCTGCAAGGGCATCGGCGGGGCGATATGGAAGCCCTGCACACAATCCACGCCCCGCACGCGCAGCCAATCGAGCTCCTCCTGGTTCTCCACACCTTCGGCGACGATGTTGAGGTCCAGGCCCTTGCTGAGCGCGATCAGTGCATTGCATATGGACGCGTTGCGTGGATCCAGCTGGACATTCTGTACAAAGCTGCGGTCTATCTTCAGGTGATCGAGCGGCAGGTCACGCAGGTAGCTCATGCTGGAGAACCCCGTACCAAAGTCGTCGATCGAAAGGCAGACTCCACTTTCCTGGAGCTCCTGCATCGCGGCGCGGGCTACGTCCGGCCGCTGCAGCATTGCGCTCTCGGTCAATTCAACGTGAAGCGCGCCACGCGGCAGCTGGTAGCGCTCGTGGGCTTGCCGCAGTGCGCTGGCCACTGATCCGGACATGAACTGCACCGCGGACACATTGACGGCGATGGAGATATCTTGGTTTCCTGCGCTGCTGAGCTGTTGGCGCGCTCGCGCGGCATGCTCGATGACCCAATCTCCGATAGGCACGATCAGTCCGGATTCCTCGCACAGGGGGATGAAAGTGGCAGGCGAGATATAGCTGCCGTCCCTCTGCCAGCGCAGCAGCGCCTCGGCGACGATGATGCGGCCGTCACGCAGGCGCTGGATGGGTTGGAAGAAAAGCTCGAATTCGCCAGCAGTCAATGCGCTTCGCAAGCGGCTGACCGTTGCCAACCGGTCAGCCGCACGCTCGGCCATGACCGGCGAGTAGTGCATCCTGGCGAGATTCTGGGTGCGTGCTTCCAGCGCCGCCAGCGCCGCGTGTCCGGCGGCAAGTTCGGCCGGCTCTCCGGGTTGCTGGAAGGCGATGCCCAGCCATGCTTCCACCCGGTGCCGGCCGGTATCCGAATCAATGGGTTCGGCGAACACCGCGCTGAGTTCATCGACCAGCTCGTTCCAGTTCTCGGCCTGTTGGGTCGCGAGCACGAAGGTGTCGGCAGGAACGTAGGCAAGGCAGCCATAGCGGTCCGATACGCGCTCCAGCCGCCGTGCGACGTCATTGATGATTTCCTCGCGGGTGCGTCGACCGAAGGTCGGGGAAACCAGTTCCAGATCGCGCAACTGGACGCAGACAAACGCAAACGCGGACGCATTGCCTGGTGCCTGGGTGGCGCTGTCAACGCGATCCAGCAGCGTCCTCAGCTGCAATAGTCCGGTACTCTCCTCGTGGCTGGCCCGCCAGCTCAGGTCAGCCTCGTAGGCGACCCGATCGCTGACATCTTCGGCCAGCACCAGCCGTGCTTCACGACCATTGAAGCGGATGGAACTGCTGTGGACCCGCACATGGATGAGGCGGCCATCGCTGGTCACGTGCTGGCAGATGGGTACCGCGTCGCTTGCTTCAATGAAGCTGGCGCCGGTTACCTTTGCGGGCAGCGTCGTGGCTGGCGCCTGTATCTGCAGGATGCTCATGCCAAGGAAGGCTTCGCGCGAGTAACCATAACGGCGCACTGCCGCGGAATTGACAGCGAGAAACCGCAGGGATTCGGTATCGAACACCCAAAAGGGTAGCGGGTTGCGCTCGAACAGTTCGCGGAACTGCGACTCCGCCTGTGCCAACTCGATCTGCTGCAGGCGCTGCTCGGTCACGTCCATCACGGTGCCGGTCATGCCCAGCATGGAATCCAGATCGCGTGCAGGGGCACCATGCGCACTTATCCAACGACGTTGCCCCTCGGGCAGTACGATCAGGTATTCGGATGCGAACGGCTCACCATTCTCCCAGGCCTGCGCGAATTCCTGCTCCACCCGGCGCCTGTCCGCATCATCGATACGGCGGAAGAACTCGTCTACCGGCATGGGCCCTGCGTCGCGGGAGAAGCCGAACAGTTCGAGCGCGTGCGGAGAAGAGCGGACCTGGTCGTTCTCGGTGTCCATTGCCCACACGCCCGTGTGCGATGCCTCCTGCGCCTTGCTCAGCCAATCCGCTTGACGCTGCAGTTCGCTGAGGACGCGGCGGCGGTTCGTTTCGGAAGCGGTCATCCGCCGCATCAGGTAGAACATGCCGGACCAATACAACAACAGCAGTCCGAGCGATATCAATGCGGAGTTTCGCCACGGCGCCAGTGCTTCCTTTCGTGAAACACCCGCCGCAACGACGAAGGGGTAACCGCTGGCGGAGGAATAGCCAATCAACCTTTCGACATCATCCAGTGGTCCGGTCTGCTGTGTACGCACCACGCTGGTCGGGAAGCCGGTGGTGGCAAGCGCGCTGACCTGGGTGGTGTAGTCCACCGGAATCCCTTGCGAAGCCAGTACGGCACCATCCATCCGCATGATGGAAACATTGCCCTGGGAGCCAACATCCAGATCCCTCAGCATCGATTGCAGCTCGCCCACGCGCAATCTTGCGATCAGCCAGTTTCCTGTTGGCGTACGCACGATCAGCTGTACCACCGGCTGCGAACGGTCACGGTGCGCGATGTTGCCGATTCCCAGCTTCCCCGGTATGACAGAGCGCTGCAACATGGTGGGATCAACCGTCTGCGGCCCGTTGATGCCTGCATAGACATAGCGAGCCTGCGCACCGACCAGATCGATGTCCTGCAATTCAGCGTTGCGGGAGATAACACCGCGAATGATCGCTGGCAAGTCACGCTGGGAAGGGTCCGCTGCATACGCATCAGCGTCTTCAGCCATGCCATTCAGTGCTCTTTCCAGGTTGCGGATCTCATAGCGGAGCAGGCGATCCACGCCTTGGGCGACGGCAGCACTTTGCCGCCGCGCAGCTTCGATGCGCGCTGCATGGTCATGGACTATCGTCGACACCAGTCCCGCGCTGAGCGCCAGCCCAAGCAAGGTGCCAACCCAACGCACAAGGAACGTCGAGCTGACCCTGGTTCCTTTGCTACCTGCCATCCACGGTCTCCATCGTTGCCGGCGGGTTCGATCTCATCTGTCGCGGGGTGTATGCAGACAGAATGTGCAGCAGCGCAGCCCCATCAAGGAGCTCGCTGAGCTGGCTGCAGCGTGGCGCCTGCAACCAGCCTTTATTGCCACCGACGCTGCGCCCAGCCTACTGCGTGGCAACGAGGGCGTTCGTGAAGAAAGCACCGCAGCTGAGCCCATCCGCGTGAAGACAATGCACACATTCACGCACATGGAGACAACCCGATTACCCGCGCCCTGCCAGCAGGGTTTCAACTGTATGAATCGGTCCCGATGGTCCAAGGATGTCGACTGGTTCCGTCATGGTGAGCATGCCTGGATTAGTGGCCTGCCAACGCTCTGGAGAAACCGGGCCAGTTCAGACGCGCAGCGCGTCAACCACCAGCGAAAATGCTGCCGAGTGTTGACGGCGGCTGGGATAGTAGAGATGGTAGCCGGGGAAGGGCGGGCACCAGTTCTGCAGCACGCGTACCAGCCGACCCTGCTCGATGTGATCGCCGAACTCCTGTTCCGGCAGGAAGGTGATGCCAAGGCCATCCAGCGCCGCCTGCACCATCGGCGGCGAGGTGTTGAATACCAGCTGGCTTTCGACGCGCACGTTCACCTGTCTGCCGTTGCGCTCGAATTCCCATACGTACAGGCCCCCCGAGGTGGCGAAGCGGATGTTGATGCAGTTGTGCCTGGTCAGGTCGGCCGGAACCCTGGGAATCGGGTGCTTCTCGAAGTAGGCCGGCGAGGCTGCCGCGGCCATGCGGACCATCGGGCTGATCGGCAGCGCGATCATGTCCTTGTCGATGCTCTCACCGAGCCGCACGCCGGCGTCGAAGCGGTCAGCGACGATATCGCGTAACGCGTAGCTGACGTCGAACTCGATGCGGATATCCGGATAGCGGTGCATCAACGGCAGTAATTTTGGCAGCAGTATGGTCTGCAGCGAATGATCGCCGCAGGTCAGGCGCAGGGATCCGGCAGGCTTGTCACGCAGTTCGGTCAGTGCGTCCAGTTCGGCCTCGATCTCATCGAAGCGGTTACCGATGGCCAGCAACAGACGCTCGCCCGCGGGGGTAGGTGACACGCTGCGGGTGGTACGGGTGAGCAGGCGGATCTGCAGGCGCTCTTCCAATGCCTTGATGGCTTGGCTGAGTGCGGACTGGGAAACGCCCAGCAGCGCTCCTGCGCGGGTGAAATTCCCTTCACGTGCGACGGTGACAAAGGCGAGTAGATCATTGAGATTGCGTCGTGCCATGGCGTCAGTGTGGCATGACTGATTGATTAGTCCAGCTAATAGTGGCTAGAAGCATTGATTACCTTATCAGTCGAGTAATCCGGGTGGACAATGGCCACCTTTCCCCCAATCACCGCCGGAGTTCCCATGTCTGTCAAAGCCTATGGCGCCTATGCCGCCGACAAGCCGCTGGAATCGATGGAGATCAGCCGGCGCGCACCGGGCCCGCATGATGTGCAGATCGACATTGCCTATTGCGGCATCTGCCACTCGGACCTGCATCAGGTCCGTGCCGAATGGGCTGGCACCCAGTTCCCCTGCGTGCCGGGCCACGAGATCGTCGGCCGTGTTGCCGCGGTTGGTGCGCATGTAACAGGTTTCAAGACCGGCGACCTGGTCGGTATCGGCTGCATCGTCGACAGCTGCAAGCAGTGCGAGGACTGTGATGACGGGCTGGAGAACTATTGCGATGGCATGGTCGGTACCTACAACGGTGCAACAGAAGATGCGCCTGGCTGGACGCTTGGCGGTTACTCGCAGGAGATCGTCGTACACGAGCGCTATGTGCTGCGCATTGGCCATCCCGAAGATCAGCTGGCAGCGGTTGCACCCCTGCTGTGCGCCGGCATCACCACCTACTCGCCGCTGAAGCACTGGAATGCCGGTCCCGGCAAGACAGTAGGCGTGGTCGGCATCGGTGGCCTCGGTCATATGGGCATCAAGCTGGCCCATGCGCTGGGCGCACATGTCATCGCCTTCACCACGTCCGAATCCAAGCGCGAGGCAGCGTTGGCATTGGGCGCGGACGAAGTGGTGGTGTCGCGTGACGCCGAGGCGATGGCAGCGCAGGGCAAGCGTTTCGATCTGATCATCAATACCGTGGCTGCGCCGCATGACCTGGATGCGTTCCTGGCGCTGCTGAAGCGTGACGGTGCGATGGTGCTGGTGGGCGCGCCGGCAACGCCGCATCCCTCGCCGAATGTGTTCAACATGATCACCAAGCGCCGCACCTTGGCCGGCTCGATGATTGGTGGCATTCCGGAAACCCAGGAGATGCTGGACTTCTGTGCGAAGCACCAGATCGTTGCGGATATCGAGTTGATCCGTGCCGAGGAAATCAACGAAGCCTATGAACGCATGCTCAAAGGTGACATCAAGTACCGCTTCGTGATCGACAACGCAACGATGGCTGGCTGATCCACTGACGCCCAGCAAGCGACCTTCCGGTCTGTGCCCACTGCTGCAGCAAGCCTCGCTGCAGCGGTGACATTGACCAGGCTTGGTGGCGCTGGTGGGAGGATGGTGGAGCCGACGTCCCGGCGGCACGTCGGTGCAGCAGACTGCCGCACGTTGTTCCCATCTACGCAGTGCATTGGTGCTGCGGACCCTGGAGGAATCGACATGCAACATTCTTTGATTGGTATCGGGCTTGCCGCCGCCGCATTGCCTGCGGGTGATGTCGCGCTAAACCGGTCACCTGATGACAGTTCCAGGCACCATGTTTCCGCAGCGGGGAGCCAGGCCACGCTCGTGGGATCAAGCGACTACTTCACCGGCAGCGTGCGCATCGAACCGGTGTGGTCAGCTGACGAGCAGCTGACTGCTTCCGGCGCGTGGGTGAGCTTTGAAGCGGGCGCGCGGTCAGCGTGGCATACACACCCTGCAGGGCAGCGGCTGGTGGTGATGTCCGGCATTGGCCTGGTCCAGGAGTGGGGAAAGCCGGTCCGTGAGATCCATCCGGGGGACGTCGTCATCTGCCCGCCCGGGATCAAACACTGGCATGGCGCCGCAGCCACTGCTGCGATGACCCATCTTGCAGTGACAGGCGTGCTCGATGGCAAGAACGTGGAGTGGTTGGAGCAGGTCAGCGACGAGCAGTACAACGAAGCTCGCTGATTTTCAGCGGTGCCCGGGCAGTAGCCAGGGAGGCTGCCCCTCGCGGCGAAGGGCACTGTTCGCGGTGAACATGGCGGGCGCACCTCCTCCCTCGGCACGCGTCCGCTTCTCCCGCGTGCGGGAGGAGCGACGCCTTGCCGACCTGCGTCGCGCCGGTCGTCAGCTGTCTGCCCGCTTGGCGCTTATGACGTGGCGGGTTTGCGCTTCCCGCCCCAGGACTTGCTGACGATCATCCACTTGCCGTCAATCTTCAACATCGCCAGATAGTCAACGCCGTCCCAACCGGGATAGTCGAGCTTCACCTTCACCATCGCGATTTCATCGGTGACGTCGAGGATCTCGTAACTGCGGTGGCGCTGATCCTCATCAGCTGCGGGCTTGCCCGGGAATCCGCTGGCCCATTCTTCGGCAGATATCGTGGTAACGCTGCCTTTGGCCGTGGAGTACCCGGTGACGACACCGTCCCTTCTGAAAGCTTCGTAGATCAACGCAGCGTCGCCGGCCTCGAATCCGCGCATGAGTTGTTGCATGACCTGGTCCACCGCAGGCCTGTTGCTGTTCTGTGCGATGGCGGAGACGGGGAGAAGGAGCAGTGCTGCCACAAATGCCATGGATCGGATTGACATGGTGATTGGTGTCCTGAGTGTCGTGGATGATTCGGCATCGGTGTGATGCCGGTGGGCGTTTTTGCAATGGATCATTTGCGCGTGGTGCCGCTGGCGGTTGCCGTGGCAGCCTGGCTGCGCAGCAGCTCGACCACCGCTTGCGCCAGTGGCGCTGCCGATGCGTAGTTCTGGCCTGTCAGCACGCGCTGGTCGGCTTGGAGGTAGGGCGCTTCGCTGTCCACGGCGTTGAAGATGCCACCACGGGCCTGCACGGTTTCGCGGATCAGGAATGGAAACTGCTTGAAATAGTCCGCATCACGGTCTTCGTGTTCCTCGGGATAGCCGGTGATGCGCTTGCCCGCTAGCAGGCTCTGGCCGTTGGACAGTGTGAGGTTCACGATCCCTGCGGTGCCGTGGCAGACCGCGGAGATCACCCCGCCATTGCGCTCATAGACATGCATGGCGATGGCCTGCAGGCGGCGGTCCTCAGCCACGCCGTACATGGCATTGCTGCCACCGACGTAGTAAACGGCGCGGTACAGGCTGGGGTCGATCTGATCCGGCGTAGCGGTGTTGCGCAGCCCATCCATGATGCGGGTGTCCTGCAGGCGTGGCTCCATGCCCGGGCCAACGTAGTTGCCCAGGATCGGAACCGCACCGCCTTCGGGTGAGACGAAGTCCACCGTGTGGCCAGCCGCGTGGAAGGTATCCCAAGCGTTGACGACTTCGCCGAAGCTGACGCTGGCAGGCAGCTTCGAGGTTCCATGGACCTTGCTGCTGGCGACGATGAACAGTACGCGTGCTTGCTCGGTGGCGGGCCCGGTGCCTGCCTGCGCATTGGTAAAGGCAGTGGGCAGGGCAAACGCCAGCAGTAACAGCAGGCTCTGGGTGAAACGGGATGTAGGCATCGGTGCTGGCTCGTGGTGTGGAGCCAGCAGATTAGGTGATCCCTTTCAGATCAATGTCTTGGCACTTGATTCAGGAGTGCTGGAATGCATTTCCGGAGTTGTTGCCTGCCGCGCGGAACGCCGCTGGCGTGATCCCTTCGAGCTTTTTGAAGGCGCTGTGGAAGGTCGACATCGATTGGAAGCCAGCCTCCTCGGCAACTCGTTCCAGCGACTTCGCGGGCAGCTGCAGCAGCAACGCTCTTGCTTCGACCACCCGCAGTTGGGTCAGGTACTGCTTGAACGAGGTCTGGTTGTTGTCGTTCAGCAGCTGCGACAGGCGTGTCTGCGGGATGCCAAGCCGGCGCGCGAGACGCGGCAGGGTCAAGGCAGGATCCAGGTGCAGGCGCTCACGCTCCATCAACTCGGCCAGCGCCAGCAACTGCGGGGCGGCTTCGGCGTCGGGGATCCGCCGGTCCTGGTAGGGTTCGATCGTCGCTTGCCCGGAGCGCAGTCTTAGATAGACCAGTACGCTAGCGGCAAGGACGAAGGTGAAGGACAGGGCGCCCACGATGTAGGAGGTGTAGCCGGAGGTGAAATAGGCTGCCCAGATCAGCCAGACCCCGATCACCGCGCCAAGCAGCAGCTTGCCCGATGGGGCGCCCAGCAGTCGGCGGCGATCGTGGAAAAGCTGGGCGCTGGCCAACAGCAGATAGCCCAGCCAAGTGTACTCCACTGCGGGGGTGATGCCCCAACGCCACACTTGGACATTGGCGGAGTAGGGCAGCAACACATTCACCGCGATGGTGATCGCCAGCACCGCTGCTACGTGCAGCCGGTCTGCGCGGCCGAGGCCAGGGCTGAGGCCTTGGCTGGCGCGTACCAGGAAGAACAGGCAGGGCCCGATCAGGAAGCAGGCGGACAGGCCGAGCTGCAGGACGACGCGGGGGATGTCCGGCCAGAAATAGAACGCCACTGACTTCCCGGTACGCACACCAACCATGAGGATCAGCAACGCCAACCAGCGCTGGCTGGGCTCGTCCTTGGCCCGCAACCAGAGCAGGGATGCCGCAAGGATGCCGTTGAAGGCGCCGAGCATGGCGAAGAAGAACAGGAAGTGTTGGCTCAGCATCAGCGGAGTATTGAGAAAAAGCGGTTCCAGTCAAGTTGCATTGGTCTGGTTCCCGGCCTTGAACAATCCTGCTGGTGCAGCTTTCAGGTGCTTCCAATCTACCGGCGCGTGTCCGGGGCCGATGATTCGCAGCCGCGTTGCGGTTGCTGCTGTTCCAGTGGCAGCGGCAGGTAGCCACCACGCATCAGGCATATGCCACCCATCCCCGAAAGCTGAGTGCGGTATAGAACTGCTCGATACGCTGGAATCCGGCCTGCTGCAGGAGTGCTTCTTCAGCCTCCGGCGACAACGTCGGCAGGCGTTCGGCAAACACCGCTGCGCGCGCATCGGCTTCGGTGCCGGTGGCGCCACTGAACACCGCCGAACGGCGCAGCCACGCCTTTTTCCGTGCCGGATCATCCGGCACGCTGTGGTGGGCGATGATCAGCGGGGCACCAGGCTTGAGGCGACTACGCAGAGCAATCAACGTCTGCAACCTCGCCTGCACGGAGAGGAAATGCAGCGTCAACAGGCAGGTCGCTCCACTGTGCTCGGTGTGTGGGGCGTCATCGATATAGCCCTGGATCAGTTCAACGCGGTGCGCGTCAGCCCCAAGGGTCTGCCTGGCCAACAGCAGCATTTCCGCCGAAGGATCGACACCGACTAGTTGCCAGGTCGATTGGGCATCGGCCAATGCTTTCAGCTCGGCACCGCCACCTGCGCCAAGCACCAGCACGCTGCCGCGATCCGGGACGTGCTCGGCCAGCAGAAGCGTAGTCATACGGTGCAGCGCCTGCAGTCCTGGCACTTGCCGGGTCAGGTTGTCGATGTAGTTGGCGACCGTCATGGGATCAGAAAAGGACATGGCCTCAGACTGCTTGACTTGGGGAGCTTAATGTAACATCGTTTGTTACATGAAAAGAGACAGCCGACTATCTGCCGTCCTGCATGCCCTGCTGCACATGGCACAGGCGGACACGCCCCTGACATCCGAGGCGCTTGCCCATTGCATGAGAACCAATCCCGTCGTGGTCAGGCGCACCATGGGCTTGCTCAGGGATGCAGGCCTTGTCGCGTCCGATCGAGGTCATGGCGGGGGCTGGCGCATTTCGTGTGATCTGGGCAAGGTCACCTTGCGCATGCTGTACGAGGCACTTGGCGAGCCGGCCGTGTTTGCATTCGGCAACCGTACCGAGCAGCCCGACTGCCTCGTCGAGCAGGCAGTCAATGCAGCGCTGGATGACACCGTTGCCGAGGTGGAGGCCCTGCTGCTGCGACGCTTTGAAACCGTCACCCTGGCCGATCTCGCCGAAGATTTCGCGCGCCGGTACGCAGCGCAGCGTCCGGAGGGAGTGCCATGATCCATGATGTCATCGTGATAGGCGGGAGCTACGCCGGCATGGCCGCTGCACTTCAGCTGCTACGCGCACGCCGCTCGGTGCTGATCATCGACAGTGGGAAGCGCCGCAACCGCACTGCGGCGCATTCACATGGTTTCCTCGGCCAAGATGGCAGCGATCCGGCAACGATAGCCCGACAGGCACGGCAGCAGTTGCTGCGCTACCCGACATTGACCTGGATCGACGGCGAAGCAACCGAAGCGTCGGGCAACAAGGATGCATTTGAAGTCCGCTGTGACGGGCAATCCCATGCTGGCCGGCGCATCCTGCTTGCCACCGGCGTGCGTGACGATCTACCGGACATCCCGGGCCTGCAGGAACGCTGGGGACGCAGCGTCTTCCATTGCCCGTATTGCCATGGTTATGAGCTCGACATGGGCCGCATTGGCGTCATCGGCACCGGTCCAGTGTCGCTGCATCAAGCCCAGATGGTTGCCGAGTGGGGAGAGGTGACGTTCTTCATCAACGGATCATTCGAGCTGGATGCCGAATCAGCGCAGGTGCTGGCGCAGCGGCGGATCCAGGTGGAAAAAACCCTGATCTCCAGCATCGACGGAGTAGCCAGCATCGTACTGGCAGATGGCCGACGCGTTGCTTTCGCGGGGTTGTTCACCGCTCCCCGCAACGCACCTGCCACGAACATCGCGGCTGGCTTGGGCTGTGAGATGCTCGACACGCCGTTCGGCACGCAGCTGGCGACATCCGATGCAAAGGAGACCAGTATCAGTGGTGCCTTCGCCTGCGGTGACGTCGCAAGGGCACCGCATTCACTTTCGCTCGCGGTCGCCGATGGCGCCTGGGCGGGCGCACAGATCCATCGTTCGCTGGTGTGGCCAGACTGAGCGCGTGACCCGATGGCTGCCTACTCCGCGTTAGGCAGCCATGAGACATTCCCGCAATCTGCCCCTGAGCTTTCTAGTTGCACCGGCGTCCCTTCCTCTTCAGGCGAAAAGCATGGATCTATCTGACGTAGTTCACGACACAGTTGTTCGGCTTTCAAAGGAGGGGGATCAACAAGCCGAGACCGGCCACTACCGAGAGGCTGTAGAGAAATACATTGAAGCATTGGATCTTCTGCCCGAGCCAAAAACAGACTGGGAGGCATGCACTTGGCTCCTAGCCGCAATCGGCGATGCCAATTTCAGGTCCCACAACTACGAGCACGCTCGGGCCGCGTTGACCGGCGCGATGCATTGCCCCGGCGCAATCGGCAATCCATTCATTCACTTGCGCCTTGGCCAGTCTCAGTTTGAGCTTGGAAACATGCAGCGAGCCAATGATGAGTTGGCCCGCGCCTATATGGGTGCAGGCAAAGAGATCTTCGACCAGGAAGATCAAAAATACTTTACCCACCTCAAAACGGTGCTGCTCCCACCGGCAGGTGGCGAGTGGTAGCCGCCTAAAAATTCGTTCAAGGCGACGCTGGCCTGCCTGCACGACCAGCGTCGCGGGCTCACCAGTCCGTGGGTGCGTAGTCCTTCAGGAACTGGCCCCAGACGTGCTCCCCGGTGTTGAAACCGTGGATGATCGGGTCGACGATGCGTGCGGCGCCATCAACGATGTCCAACGGCGGGTGGAAGCGCTCTTCCTGCACCTTGCGGGCGGCCAGACCTGCCGGATCCTCGTCGGTGACCCAGCCGGTATCCACGCTGTTCATGTGGATGCCGTCGTTCTGGTAATCGGCCGCCGAGGTGCGCGTCATCATGTTCAACGCGGCTTTGGCCATGTTGGTGTGTGGATGACGGGTGGTCTTGAAGTTGCGGTAGAACTGGCCTTCCATCGCCGACACGTTGACGATGTGCTTGTCGCGCTCGGGCGTGGCCAGCATCAGCGGCTTCAGGCGCGCATTGATGATGAACGGCGCGATGGCATTGACCAGCTGCGTTTCCAGCAGTTCCACCGACGGGACTTCGGCCATGCGCAGGCGCCAGGAATTGCTGTCGCGCAGATCGACCTGCTGCAGATCCTGATCCAGGCGGCCATCCGGGAACAGATGGTGCTGGCCAAGCAGTTCGTCGGCCAGCAGCGGCACCTGCGACAACTCGGCGGCGCGGGTCAGGCCATCGGTACCGATCGTCTGCGGTGAAGGCAGTGCAGCGGCCGCAACCGGCAACAAGTCGGCGCTGCGCAGGCCTTCGTAATTGCCGATCAGCTTGCGTATGGTTTCCGGCAGGCTCTGCACTGCAACCGTCTCGCCGGCCATCATGTGCGCATAGAACTGCGGCGGGCGGCGCACGGTCTGGCAGGCGTTGTTGATGATGAAATCCAGCCGCGTACGTGTGGCCAGCAACTCGCTGCAGAATGCCTCGACGCTGGGCGTGTGCCGCAGGTCCAGCCCGTACACCTGCAAGCGGTGGCCCCATACGGCGAAATCGGGTTCCTCGGCATAACGCGCAGCCGAGTCACGTGGGAAGCGGGTCGTCACGATCAGTTCGGCACCGGCGCGCAGCAGTTTCAGGCCCGCCTGGTAGCCGATCTTGACCCGCCCACCGGTCAGCAGCGCCACGCGCCCACGCAGGTCTGCAGTCTCGGTGCGCTTGATGTAGTTCAGATCAGCGCAGGCTGGGCACATCTGGTCGTAGAAGTGATGCAGCTGGGTGAACTTCTGCTTGCACACATAACAATGGCGTAGCTCGGGCGAATGCACCGGCTCTTCGGCTGCGGCAGCGCCTTCACCATTGCTGGCATCGTGCAACCCGGCCGCATGCGGGGGGAAATAATTCGGGGTGCTGAACACGGGCTTGCGGCGCAGGGCGCGGATGCCGGTCTGTTCAAGCAGCGCCTCGGACTTGCGCACCTTCTCCTGATGGCGCTCACGGGCCTGCTTCTTGAGCATCTGGCGGCGCGCTTTGGGTTCGGGGTGGAACACCTTTGCCACGACTTGGTGCAGGCGCACGCGGTCGGCTTCGGGCAGCGTATCGAGCATGCCGCGATCAGCTTCGATCGCCTCCAGCAGATCCAGCGCTTCGCGCAGGCGATCAGCCAGGGGCAGGGCAGGGGCAACAGGTGTATCGATGGCGTTCAAATGACGATCCGGGAAGAGCGGCGGCAAGCCGTGAATGGACAGCAGAGCGATGACCGCCTCGATGCGGGTCCATGCTGTAGCGGGCCGGAAGCCTCCGGCCGGCGGCAATTGTCCCAGATATCAGGCGGTTGGCGCCAATGCTGGCTTGCCGGGAGGGCATGAGCACCGCCCTGCGGCTCTTTTCGGGCTGCTGGGTGCATGCACTTCGCTTGACCGGGGATGTGCGGTAGCCGATGCGTGCCCTGCCTGCTGCAGTTGTCCTTCCTGTTTCTTGGGGTGAAGATGCGGCATGGACGCATGAAAAGGGGGAAGGGATGCAGGAAATCGCACTGCAACTGGCTAGTGCCTGGGGGCACCGTTCGGCTGGTGAGATCATCGTTCTGCTTTGTTTTTTGCTTTTTCTGGCGACGAAAGGTCTGTACTGGCTGAATTCCGATCGGAGCAAAGCGCGGCAGGAATTCCTGCAACTATGGGATATGGAGCGCGCCCAGCGTGATCCGCTTTGGTGCGAGGTCCTGATCCGCCATTGTTTCCGTGAGTTCCTTCCCGCTCGCATGTCGATCAATGCGGCATCAGACGCGCATGCCGCACTGACCTTATCGTTGATCAGCCATTCCGTGCGGTTCTATCAACTGGATGACGGTCTCGTCCAGTGGAGGAGGGCGCGTCACCGGAACGCGGTGATCTCGGTCATGGAAATAGCTGCTGGCTTTCTAGTGTATCTGGCACTGGCGCCAGCTTCGATGCTGCTCATGTTGCAGGTCATCCGAAATCATCAGTCCATGTCGATCGCAGTCCTTACCGGGATCATTTTTGCAGGGTTGGTGCTGTTTGCTGTTGCGATCAGGGCCCTGAATCATGGCTTCGCCCTCGCTACTGCCCGGAGGGACTTCTTCAAAATCCAAACGATGCGACCTTTGCTGGTTCCAGAGCCATTGGAGTCGTTTGGTTTGACCGTACGCAAGCTTTCAGCTGCGACGCTCGCGAAGCGAACCTTTGGACGAGGAGTTGCCGATAAGGTGTCAGGAAGCTGAGGCTGCAAACTGCAAATTAAGTGTCGCGCCACTAAATCAACGAACAAGAGAAGCGCCAGCTTCTTGCTTGGCGACGATATTCAGTCGCTCGCTGTCGGTTACAGAATTTCGCTGGACGCGGGCATTGGGTGGAAATGGCCGCTTTAGATATTTGTGCCAAGTCACTTAAATATGGGACTCGGACAGGGCTTCGCGTTGAACGGCGTGCTGACGTCAATGCGGTAATGGCTTGATCCTCGAAATGAGCCTGACAAGTTCAGCAGCTGCAGCAGGATCCAAGTCACTCCGTAATTTATGTGACGGACCACTTAATTAACAGCTTTCAACGGGAACGTTCTCCCAGCCACTGGGAAACTGACGGAACTGTATGTGATTGATGCAGCGCCAGGCCATTGCTGGATATCGAGGACGCGGCGCGTCGCAGCGTCTTGGGTCGACGTTCTGAAGGGCTGAAAGTCGCGTACTCCAGGCAGCTTGTGTTAGCGCAGGTGCTGTTTGACACCGAACACCGCCAGCGCCAGCGCCAGACAAAGATGCCAATCACCGCGAGCCAAAGAATGGTCCATTGCGGCGCTTCAACTGCAGGTCGATATGAAGGCTGCGCCTGAGGATGAAGCCTTCAACTGCGGCAGCGGGGAATCTGCTGTGTGCGGATTCGATCAAGCATGTGGCAGGCGTTCTTACATAATATACATTATGCGAAATTGTGTATTCCTACGCCAAGGTAAGAATTCGCTGGATCTGGCTCTGGATCTGTCAGCTTTTTGTTGAACTGTCTACTGCGGATAATTTCGTCGCGCGCAGGTAGATCTTGCTGGTTTGGAAGCAGATAAGTCCGTCACCCTGTGACCGAACGTAGAAATTTGCGTATGTTGTCAAACGCAATACGCTAGACGGCACAGCGTGATGCCGTAGGAATTCTAGTCACATTGACTATTTTGCCTTCGCCTTCCTAGGGGCTGGCAGCTTACGTTTACCACGCAACGCCGCCTCGATAGCTGCAGGAATTTTGCTCAGTTGTTCCTCCAGGACCTCGGACTTCGCCCGTTGCCGGTCCGCTTCTTTGGAGGAAACCGCCGCTGCGTTCTGGGCAGCCTTCAAAGCACTGGCAAGTGATTGTTCGGTTGTAACGCGAAGCTTCTCTGCAGAAGCCAACTTGGTCTGTAGGTCTTTGATCTGCTGACGGGCTTGGTCGACTTCCCGTGCAGCACGATTTTCGACAGATCTCGCGTGTTCCATCAGGCTCTCGCGTTCAGATCTGGCCATTTCTCGCTCGTCGTGCAACCGGGCCTCGAGGGTCTGCCTTGCCACATCCAGCTGCTCCAGCCGCCGATCCACAGAAGCACGTTGTTGTGTCGACTCTGTCAGCTGCGATTGAAGTTGATCGACGAGCTGCCGAAGCTCCGTCACTTGGGTCAGCGCCAGGCGTTCTGTTTGGGTTGAGGCTGTCGCCTGGGCATGTAGCGCGGAAGCTTCCTCGGCGAAGTTCTGCTGCTGCACCCGCAGCTCGTCATACTCGGCCGCAAGCGACTGTCTGGCGCCGGCAAGCTCTTCCAAAACCGATTCACGGGCATGCTGCAATGCCAACGCCCACCATTGACCGGCCAACTCGGCTAGGACCGCCGGCGCGTCCTTCAAATCTGGTCGCTTCGACTGCAGTCGAAGACCCAGATTTTTCCACCAGGTGTCCAGCCACCGCGTCACGGTGTTGGGTGATCCTGTGCCCAAGTGCGCGCGGATGCGTTCTACCGTCGGGCGTTCGCCATTGGCAACCAGCGCGTCGGCGGCGGTGTGAACATCGGATTCGGTGATGCCGCGGGCCATGCTGACGTCTCCTGTATCGGCGCCCTACTCTGTTGATTACGTACTCACGATAAGTGATGATTATCGTTAGTAGATACCCTATTTCATAGCATACATTACATAGTATGAAGCGAAATAACACATTACCGACAAGCGCAGCGACCGTCACCAGCCTAGTTTTGCCGGAACAACTCGCCCAGCAAGCCGCCGATGCGGTTCGCGAGTTGCTCGCTGAAGCAGCTGCAGCTAACACCACCCGCAGCTACGCAACTGCCCTACGCTACTGGGCCGGTTGGCACCAAGGTCGTTACGGCGTCGAGTTGGCGTTGCCGGTTAGTGAGGCTGCGGTGATCCAGTTCCTGGTCGACCACATCCAGCGCAAAGGCAAGACCGGCCTAGTCAGCGAACTGCCGCCGACGATTGACCAAGCGTTGGTGGCCGCCGGCCTCAAGGCCAAGGTCGGGCCGTTGAAGCTGTCGACCGTGGTCCAGCGCGTGGCCGTGCTGTCCACGGCACACAAACTCAAGCGCCTGACTAATCCATGCGAGCTGCCCAGTGTCAGGACGCTGTTGAGCCGTGCCCGCCGAGCCTCAGTCAAACGGGGTGAGCGGCCGACCAAGAAGACCGCGATCACCCGCGCCGAACTGGAGGCCATGCTGGCCTCCTGCGATGACAGCCTAGAAGGCCGGCGTGACCGTGCCCTGCTCTGCTTCGGCTTCGCCAGTGGCGGACGTCGGCGCAGCGAGATTGCTGCGGCGGACATGCGCGACCTGCGCAAGATCGGCGAGGACGGCTACCTCTATCGACTGGAGTACTCGAAGACGCAGCAGGCGGGGGTGACGACGGACTCGACCCCGGACAAGCCAATCCTGGGCCGCAGCGCCGCCGCGCTCAGGGCTTGGCTGGAGGCGGCGGAGATCCATGAGGGGGCGATCTTTCGGCGGATCTGGAAGGGGCGGATCGGCCCTCCCCTGCTCCCGGGATCCGTAGCAGCCATCGTGAAACGGCGGGCCGCACGGGCTGGACTTGAGGGGGACTTCGGGGCGCACAGTCTGCGATCTGGGTTCGTGACCGAGGCCGGTAAGCAAGGTGTGCCGCTGCCGGCGGTGATGGCCATGACGGAACATCGCTCGGTGGCGAGTGTGATGGGGTACTTCCAGGCTGGAGCTGCAGAAGACAATCCGGCAGGTCGCTTACTGAAATGAAAAGTACTCAACGCTGACTCGACACGCCTGTTTCCCACCTAGGGAGGCAGGGTCCTAACGCTGACACTGGTGGCGGGAGGTCCGGCAGCTTACCAGTCAGGAGCCCAGCGAATGCCCTCATTTGGGACCCGATGATGCTTTTTTGCCCGCGGTGCCGGCGTGCGGGGTGGCGGTAGGTCACCACCGCTGTCAGTTGTTGTAAATTAGAGCGAATCGAGAGGAGTGCGTTTAGAAATGGTGCTTGGGAGTAGGCAATCGGACCACCTGGGGCGGTACTACACCCATGGGAAGGTCGCGGCGTTGTTGGTCGCATCGATGAATGTAGCCGCTCCCAAGACTGTCATTGACCTCGGTGCCGGCGACGGGACACTTGTCGATGCAGGTGCGAAGCTCTGGAGCAGGGCTCGGTTTGTTACCGTGGATATCGACGACAAGGCAGAGAGCAGTCGCCTTCCTGTAACGAGGGGAGGCGCATTCCGCCACTTCACGGGCGATGCCTTGGATGTTGGCCTAGATCATCGGCTCGGCCTTCATTGGGGAAAAGCCTGTGTTGGCTTGTGCAATCCACCCTATATCAAGCCTCGCTGGCGTCGCCACTTCGGCGAAATCATGGAGGAAGTAGGCCTTAGTCACGTCCTGCCACATGCGGAGGACATTCCTGCGGATATCCTTTTCATCGCTCAGAACCTTCGTTTTCTGAAGGATGGCGGGCGGCTTGGAATGATCATTCCAGACGGGCTTATTTCCGGCGAGCGTTTTATGCGTTTTCGCCAGTCATTGATCGAAAGCCATTCGATTGACCAAGTCATCGAGTTGCCTCGGAATATCTTTCGCCGAACCGAAGCCAAGGCTCACATAGTCATTCTAACGAAAGCCGCAACACAGGTCTCGCACATTCCCGTTCGGCAGCTTTCGTCGACCGGTGAGTTATCAGATGCGATGACGATATCGCCAGAGCGGGGACTTCTTCGCCTGGATTATGGATACCATTCATCAGTGAGGCCCTCGCGCACTTCTCGGGTCGTCCGGTTGTCAAAATTAATAGCATCTATCTCGCGCGGCACGCTCTCATCGCGAACTCGCAAGAATGTCGGATATCCGGTCTTCCACACAACTGACCTTACGGCCGGAATGACTGAAGTGCCTAGCGAATTCGCACTCAGTAAGGAATTCCAGAAAGTGGTGGCTGGTGTGACGGCGCGTGCGGGTGACGTTCTGGTGGCTAGAGTCGGCAGAAACCTGTCCGATAAAATCTGTCGGGTTGACCGTGGTGTGATTGTTGTATCGGACTGCTTTCTCGTGCTTCGACCGAATGTGGGCGAGGAAGATAATCTATTTAAGGTTCTGAATAGTCCTCGTGGCCGTGTGGCCATCGATGCAATCGCGCACGGCGTCGGGGCTAGGTTCATCACCGCAAATGCTTTAATGAAAATATGCTTCTGAGTCCAAGATATGGCAGATAGAATTGACGGTGTTGAGCTCGAATCTGCCCTCCAGCAGCGGGCAGACTACATTCCAATCGAGGATCTGTTAAACGAAACCTCGCAGCAAGGTGATCTGTTCAGCAGAGTCGCTCAGGAGCTGACAAACCGCGGATTGCGGACCATCGTGGGCCCGCGCGGGTGCGGAAAGACGCACATGATGCGTTTCGCTTGGCTGAAGTGTCGTGATGACAGCTCTATGCCTTTCGCTGTATACGTTAGTTTCAATCGCTACTTCCGACTTGAGCCCTTACTTTCTAGCCACGCGAGTGCGCTTGGACAGTTTCACTCTTGGGTCCTAGCGAGGATCATTTTGGCTGTAGTCGATAGCGCCCAATCCTGGCAGCCTGAAGTGTCGGTCGAACTTCCTCCGCCTTTGACGGAGGGGGGGCTTCAGAGTTTCGTGTCCAGGACAGAGCGCAACCTGCCACTTGACGATGACATGAAGGTTATTGCTGACGGGCTTTCAATTGAGCGCGTGCAAGCATTAATTGCGTCCGCTCGTGCGCAGGCCGGGCGGAAGTTCAGCGTACTGCTAATGGACGATGCAGCACTGACGCTTACCCCTGATTATCTTATTGAGTTTCTTGACATTGTGCGGTCGCTGAAGTCAATAGACTTGGCGCCAAAGGCGTCGGTGTATCCTGGCACAACCGAGGTAAGTCCGAAGTTTCACCAAGGCCAAGACTCGGTGGCAATACCCGCATGGGTTTGTATTGAAGATCCTGGATATGACGACGTGATGGATGGCATTGCCCATACTCGCGTCAAGGGTTTTCAGTCCACTCCTGTGGACGTCCGAGTTATGTTGCGATTCGCTGCATTTGGCATTCCGCGGGCTTATTTAACTATGTTGGACGAGTTTCTTCGCGGCGATCACCGCACGACCCAGCAAGGCGTGACGCGAACGATTCAGGAGCATCTTGATGCAAGATTGGCGGAGTTCCGCTCCCTAGGAAAGAAGGTTCCCAAGCTTGCGTCCCTCGTTGAGGCCGGAGAGAAAGTGCTCGATGGAATGGTCCGCGAAATTAAGACGTTCAATGAAGGAGTCGGGGGGAAAGGGCATCGCCAGCTCACAGTCGGAGTTGTAGAAAGTGAACTGACGCCAGTTGTAGAGCGGATGTTTAATTTGTTGGTTGAAGCGGGGCTCACTTACGACAATTCTACAGTTAAGCATGGCACTCCTTCACGAATATACCGCCGATATATCCCCCATGCAGCGAACCTGCTTTCCATTAGAGCAATCGGCGGTGGCGAAAGCGGCGGCAGCATTCGCCAAACTGTTGAGGCGATTCGGTTCAAGTCCGCAAAGCATCCGGTGAGAAAAAGCCTTCAGCGCATTGTTCCAGAGGTGGATTTTGGGAGCTTGAGCTTATCGCTTCCGAAATGCGCTTCATGCCACGCCCCTCGAATGACGGATAGTCAACGCTTCTGTCACAACTGTGGACAGCAGCTCGTTGATGCGTCGACGTTTTCGCAGTGCCTAGAAACACCTATAGCCCAGGTTCCGGGACTCACAGTTTGGCAGCGCGCCCAGATCGACGAGCATTTGCCAAACTTGAAGACGTTGCGAGACTTTTTGGCTAAGCAAGATCCGGCGGCCGACCTGCTTACAGTACGAGGGTTTGGGCGCCGCAGAACGGCGAGAATTGTGGATGTGCTTAACGGTTTCGTCGACGAGTATTTGTCTTAATTATGCCTCCGAAAGCTACCCCTGCCGCCGATTTTTCTGCGATTCTGACGGTTCGCCAGGTCACGGGCGAGATTGATACAAGACAGTGGTTTCACGCTGACCACGATGATTCCGATGTATCGCCGATCGATCAGTTCATTGACAACGCGGTAAGCCTTAACAAGATGTGGGTAGGCACAGGCGGCGACGCTTTTTTGCCGCGGGAACTGGGGATGCTGCTAATCCTGGGCTATGTTTCAGCCGTCGAAGGATTTTTTCGAGCGTTGATAAGGCGCATCCTTATGGTCGACCCCTACTCACAGTTGCACTGTGAAACCTACACACTGACATACGCAGCCGCGCGTCATCAGCGGCAGAGCCTTCTTCCAGAGGCTCTGCTCGAGGAAGTAGTGTTCTCTGGAAAAAAACAGGTAATTACAAATATCCAAAAGTTCTTGAACTGGGGCTTGGCTGGAAACAAGCCGTTCGAGGAACTCCTCACACGCTACAACGCGGTATGTGAACTGCGGCACTGTTGTGTGCATCGCTTTGGTAAACTGGGCACGAAGAATGCGGTCGAGCTTGGGCTTGAGAGCCATAAGAAGTACCTTGAGAAGCCATTGTTGCTTACCCGTGCGAACATGGAATCCATCGTCGACTTGCTCTTCGTTCTAGTTAAGTCTCTTAACAATGAGGCGTTTCGTTTTGTTCTAAACCGTGCAGCAACTTCCAAGCTCAAAGGCGCGGAGGCAGTGGGGTTAGGTTGGACTTGGAACAAGGCAAGGGATAAGAAGCTTTATTCAGCTTACTACGCCATATTCGCGAGTCAGCGGGACGCCACGCCCTCTCCGCCTATGGAGGAGATGTATGAGCGTTACAGGGCAACGTTCAAGAACGTTGGACGGCAAAAAGGCGACAGATAGAATGTGATTGCTCAGGAAGCCTTACAGCCTGGCGGCGCGCCATGCCGTGATTTCCGAAGTTCATCAGCACAGGTCCAACTCCCGCCGCTAGGTGGCCCGCGTGGATGAAGATATGGGCTTGAAACAGACCTTCCCTACCCCCGATAAATCTTCCTAATCCGCAGCCTCGCAGATATCCACTTCCGGCTTTGAATTCAATCGATCGGCTCATCGGGATTTCCAGTTCTTTCAGAACTTCGAACACACGCGCATCGTCGGGCGCAAGCTCGACAGCTTTTAGGTAACTGCTTGCCGCTTGATAGCGTTATCCGTGGGCGCGATAGGCTTCGCCAAGACTCAAGCGAATTCGGTGCCTTCTCAGAAACATCCTATTGGCCGACGCTCGTGCCCAGCCCTTCGTAAGCCTGGACCATGCCTTGCGCGCCCTGTGACATGGCAAGTGGTACCAGTAAGTCGCCCAGATTCTGCTTAGCCCGCGCAAACGGCTTTCCGTGGAGCACTTCTATACGGAGTTCGGACCACGTGATGAGCAACACTGACTGATCCGTGGTTTCCTCCAGAATAACCGCTGCACTGCTCGCCCAGTGACCGTCCGCCAGCAGAATTTACACTACCGTGTCACCGTGTCCCGACCAGCCTGCCGCGCCGTAGCTGGAAGGGTATCAAGAACGCTCTATCAAGATCATCCGCGCCATGTCGATATCCAAACTCGGCTAGCAAGGGCCGGGAGCTGCATCACGGTACCTGCTGCATTGTTTGACTACTTTCTACGGCTGGCTATTGCATGGCAGACTGCATGCTCCTCGTGGCACAACATCCCACGGCCCATCCATTGCGCAGGAGCCGGACGGGCAAGTGAATTCTATCCAGCCAGATACCGAAGAAGCCGCGCCTGTGCTGCCTGTCCGTCACAGCGGCCTGCCGCCGCTTGTGTGGGCAGCGGCAGGCCTATTATTCGGCCTAGCCTGTACTACGGTCTTAGCCTATCGTGAATGGTCTGACCTGCAGCTCCGGGCAGCAGAAGCGCGTAGAGCCTTGGCTGACACGGGTCTCGCGCAACTGCAGGTGCCGCTGGAACGCGCGGCTTCCATTCTGCGCGCGATGCAAACCCTCTTCCTGGCCAACGATCGGATGGACCAGACCGGTTTCACCCAGTACTACACGCGCTTATACGATGGCAACGGGGCCTACACCTCCATGGCCTTTGCACGACGCACTCAAGTTGACCGGCTGCAAACAGGCAATGCGGCTTATCACTATGAGCTTGTGTCACCCTACCAGAGCAACGCAAGCCTGCTGGGCTTTGACATGGTCAGCCAACCGACCAACCTAGCGGCCTTGGTCCGCGCCCGGGATACGGATACCGTCACCGTTTCAGCCCCGTTCGCTCTGCGCCAGAACACTGTGGCAGGACAAAGTCCACTGGGGGTCACGCTCCGCCTGCCGGTTTACTCCAAAGGCTCAACCCCTAGCTCGCCCAGCGAACGGCGGGCACGGGAGGTCGGCGCGCTGGCCATCGGGATCCGTCTGCAGCCACTGATCGAAAGCGCCTTGGAACCACTCGTTCTGAATGGTTTCCGGGTGCGGATCCGCGATACAGCTACGCTGGCCCAGCCGTTCTACGACTCGGGCATCGTGGCTGCAGCCGAGCTGCCTGCACAGCAGCGCCAACTGGATTTCGGCGGCAGGCGCTGGCACATTGAAATGCTGCCCCGTCCGCAGCCCTTAGACCTCGGCCGGCTGCACACCATCGTGATAGCCGGGAGCATCATCAGCATCCTGCTGTCGGCACTGCTGTGGTCGCTGGCGATGACCCGTCGCAAGGCGCTGGCCCTGGGTGCGCAGATGAGCGCCCGCTACCGCGAGAGCGAGCTGCGCTTCCGCGCCCTGAACGAACTGCTGCCGGCGCTGGTGTTGCTGGCCGATGCCCGCGACGGGAAAGTCGTCTACGCCAACCAGGCCGCGCGCATGCGTCTTGGTGACCCCACCGGCCTGCCGTTGTCTTCACTGTTCCTCGACCAGCAACTGCAAGCGCGCACCCGCGACCCTGTGGACATCCGCTGTGGCTGGAACCGGCTTGAAGCCGAATTGCGAAGTGCGGATGGCGCAAGCTTCTGGGCAAGCGCCTCCATCGCTGAAGTGGAAGTGGATGGTGCGCCACACTCGTTGATGGTCGCAACCGATAACTCCGAACAGCGCGAACTGACAGACCGCCTGATCTACCAGGCCGCGCACGATATGTTGACCGGCCTCTACAACCGCCGCGAGTTCGAGTGCCGGGTGGAGGAGATCCTGAGAGACCGGTCCACATGGGCAGCTAACGGATTCTGGGCGTTGCTGTATATCGACCTTGACCAGTTCAAGCTGATCAACGACGTGTCCGGCCACATGGCAGGAGACCAACTGCTCGAGCAACTCGCATTGGCTATGCGCCAGCAGCTGCGCCCCGGCGATGTGCTGGCGCGTCTGGGCGGGGATGAGTTCGGCATGCTGACCTTCCACGCCAATGACGACGGGGCGCGGGAACTGGCGGAGCGGCTGCGTGGCTGCATCGAAACCCTCATGTTTGTGTGGCAGGGGCGAAGCTACAAAGTAAGTTGCAGCATTGGCATTGTGGTGATCGACCAGCAGGTGCCCACTCTCAAAAACCTGCTGGCCTGGGCAGACACGGCTTGCTATCTGGCCAAGGAGAACGGGCGCAATCGCGTGCACGTCTATCGTGAGGACGATGAGACCACCCGTCGTCAGGGGGAGATGGAGTGGGTCAACCGGCTGCGCTGGGCCATGGAGCAGGATCGTCTGCTGCTTGATTACCAGGAGATCGTCTCACTCACGGGTGAGGACACCGCCACCAATATTGAACTGCTGTTGCGCCTGCGTGATGAAGACGGGACCATTGTGCTGCCGGGTGCATTTTTGCCGGCTGCCGAGCGCTACGGTCTGATGCCCAGCATCGACCGATGGGTGATCCAGAAAGCGCTGTCAAACTTCACCCGTCTGCACCCCACTGCGCAGACAATCGGCACCTGTGCGATCAACCTATCAGGCGCGAGCATCGAAGACGAAGGCCTAGTCGACTTCATCCTTGGCTGCATAAGCGCACACGGCGTAAAACCACAGATGCTGTGTTTTGAGATCACAGAAACCGTCGCAGTTCGTAACCTGGTCAGGGTCGTGAGTATTGTCGAACGCCTGCGGCGCGCCGGCTGCAGCATCGCCCTCGATGATTTTGGTGCAGGCATGTCGTCTTTCGGTTATCTCAAGAATCTCCCCTTGGACCTGATCAAGATCGACCGCAGCTTCATCGTCGACTTGGATACCGATCCGATCAGCCACACCATCATCAGCGCCATCGCCAAGATCGGCCACCAGCGCGGTCTCAAGGTCGTTGCCGAAGGTGTCAGCAACGATCATCTGTGCGAAGCGGCACGTTTACTACGTGTGGACTATGCCCAAGGCTTTGGCCTGCATCGTCCCGAGCGCGTACTTTTTCAACGTTAAAGACCTCATCCCAAATTTCGAGCCGGCTTACGTTAGAGAAATCGGCGTGCGAGTGACCACCTCCCAGCTTTTTGAGCCATCCCAAAGTAGAGGAATTCGGCGAAACCAACCCCATTCAACAGGCATGCAGATGTCCGCTATGGGTCGAGGCTGTGTAAAAACTCGTCGAAGCGGAACTACCGACGACAATGCGGCCAGTCCGAGAAACCAGCGCGAGGGTAAACAGAGCGAGATGCTCAAGCCGCTATGGCCCTCACCATGCCCTGCGCACCCATGATCTTGATCATCCGCTTCATGTTGTAGGCCAGAACCGCCAAGCTGATTTCTGTTCGGACCTTCGGAAGCGTCTTCGTCAGCAATGGCGTGGTGCCGAGCCAAGATTTCAGCGTACCGAAGACATGCTCTACCGTCTGTTTTCGCACCACGGCAGCCTGGGGCCTGGCATCCAGAAGCATCTGCATCCTTTCCAGCACGTCCTCGTGCTCCCAGCGGGTGATTCGTCTATAGCTGGCGGTCGTGCACCTCGCCCGCATCGGGCAGCGGGGACAGGCGGAAGCCCAGTACTTGTGCAACGTCACCCGCGCAGCGCGACCAACTCCAGATGGCAGGGTTTGCAGGAGCAGGCCTGCCCGGACCATGCCGGTAGGCAAGGAAGATCGAGGCAGCCGTATCATGTGTCCAGATTCCTTCCGACCGGCTGCGGCGATGGCACGCGATCGATCCAGTTCCCCAGCGACGCCAGCAACGCTTGTAGTGCATTGCCCGTGGCCTCATCGCTCAACTGGCCTGAACGGTCGAACAGCCGGGCCGCATCGCTGATGTAGAGAGCCGGCGCCGGCATGATCAGGCACTCGGTCGCATGTAGCGTCTGGCGCAATGTGTGCTGCGCGAAGCGGGTGCCCCAGCGCCCGGATGTCGCCCCCATGATGGCGACCGGCTTTCCAGTGAGCACGTCATCGGGCGCGGCCCGGGACACCCAATCGATCGTGTTCTTGAGCACCCCGGGCAACGACTGGTTGTATTCAGGAGTTGCGAACAACAGACCGTCGGCGGCCCTGACTTCGCGTCGAAGGCGCTTGACCGCATCGGGCGCGCCGCCGGCTTCCTGCTCCAAATCCTCGTTGAACATCGGGACCGCGCCCAGGTCACGATAGATGCTCACGGTCATCCCGGGAGGTGCACACGCGGCAGCGGCTTCGAGCAAGAGCAGATTCCACGAGGACCGACGAAGGCTGCCGGCGATGGCCAGGATCCGTTTGCCGGGCAGCACCGCCGGGGCGCGAACAATGGGCGCATACAAGTCATGCATTGCTGAGACTCCTTGGAGGGAACCGGGTGGATCACCTGGCCCCGATTGTGATTACGGATGCGGCATGCCGACCGGAACGAGCACGAGTAACAGTGCCGATGCGAAGAGAAGCGCGCCCATCACCCGATCGATCCAGTTGCGCGCCGCTGTTGTGTCCAAGTACCGCATCATCAGGATGCCCATCGCGCACCAGAGCGCCAAGCAAAGTGCTGAGATCGCCGTAAACAGCGCGGCCAGCATAAGAGAGGTCTGGAGGGGGGCGGCGCCGTTTCCTACGGCAGCGGTCACAGTCAGCACTAGCACCCAGCTCTTGGGATTGAGAAACTGGAAGCCGAACAAAGCCACGGCGCTGTTGGGCCGGACACTGGTCTGTGCGGGCTGCGACCTGCCTGATGGGGTGAACGTTTCCACGATCAGGCGGGCACCCATCCAGCACAGGTACGCCCCGCCGGCGATGGTGATTACGGTGTATAGGTGCGGTTGGGCTTGGAATGCGGCGCTGGCTCCAGCCATCACCAGCGCCCACATGGCCAACCCACCGGCGACGACGCCGGCCATCGTTGGCAGCGCGCTCATGAACCCGGATCGCGCGGCGATGCGCATGACCAGCAGATTGTTGGGACCAGGTGTGATGGTGGCGACCGCGATTAGACCTGCACCGATCATGAGGGCGCTCATCGGTCTGGCTCTCCACGTTGAAGCGTCAAAGGATCGATCTCAACCTCCTGTCCAGAGGCAAGCGCCACCCGCGCTGGCCCGAAGCCCTCGCGACCGTGTGCAGCCGACCAGTCCGCGTCGGGTGCTGCGGCGACGATGCCGAACGGGTTGAGGTTTCGGTCGTGCCGGTAATACCCCTCGCGGATCGCGTCCAGATCGACCGTGGCCGCGACACCGCACCACGAGTACAGGTCTCTCGCATAGGCCCAAAGGTGCGGATAGTCAATCAGTCGCCGACGTGCGCATTTGAAGTGGCCGTGATAGACGGCGTCGAACCGGACCAGCGTCGGGAACAGTCGCCAGTCCGTCTCGGTGATGATCAGGCCAAACAGATAGCGTGCGTTCGCAAGGCGCCGTTCCAATCGGTCGAGCGTGGCGAACACGCTCTCAACTGCCTCTTCGTAGGCATCCTGTCGTTGTGCGAACCCGGCACGATAGACGGCGTTGAACAGCCCGACCTGGAGATCGGCGTTGAGGGCATCGATCCGGTCGCGGAACGCTGGCGGAGTGAGCGTGAAGGCGGCTGCGACCTCCGCATCGGCCGCGTCGAGCGCGCGGATGATATGGGCCGATTCGTTGCTGACGATCCTGCAGGCGTGGCTGTCCCAGAGCACCGGCACCGTTGCCCGGCCGGTGTAACCGGGCGCCGACAAGCGATAGACCTCGTGCAGGTGCCTGATCCGGGAGGCGGACCCCGGGACGGCCCATGGAGCACCACCGGCTACCGCGTAGCCCTGCGTCCGCTCGCCGCCCGCGATCTGCACCGGCACGGCATGCTCCAGGCGTTTGAGCGCACGCACCAGCAGGGTGCGGTGCGACCACGGGCAACTGGACGAAGCAATGAGCCAGTAGCGGCCCGGTTGCGTGCGCACCCGTTCTGCGATGTCGCCCAAATCCTTACAGAACACGCTGTCCGGTCTCACGAAGTGACCGTCGACGATTGTCGAATCGGCATCAACCCAGTAGCCATCGACTAACATTCCCATGTTGTTCCCTGCGTAGGCATGAACCTGATGCGGAATTGTGGGTTGCCCGGCTGGTCTCGGGAGCGCGATTAATGGTCTATTATTAAGTCCATTATGAAGATACCCCTCAATGCACTTCGTGCTTTCGCCACCGTGTATGCCCAGGGCGGGATTCGCTCGGCCGCGCGCGAGCTCGGCATCGTCCACTCATCGGTGAGCCGCCATCTCGCGGAGCTGGAAGCCTGCCTGGGTGTGCGGCTGATCAGCGACGCCGCAGGCCGGCGGGGTATCACGTTCACGCCGCAGGGCGAGGCGCTGGGCCGAGCCACAATGTCGAGCTTTCGCGATATCGAGCGCGCGGTCACCGCAGTGCAGGAATCACGCTCCGGGCGCTCGGTCACCATATCGACCGCCCCTTCTTTTGCAGCGCGCTGGTTGCTTCCGCGCCTGCCGCGGCTCGAGCAGGCACATCCTCATCTTGAAGTGTCGGTGGTTGTGGACCAGAAGATCGACAACCTGCAGACCAGCGACATCGATCTGGCGATCCGCATGGGCCGCGGACCTTGGCCCGATGTGAAGTGCGAGCCGCTGATGGACGAAATCCTGTATCCGGTCATGAGCCCTGCGCTGTTCGAAGCCTCCGGCCGGCCCACGCAACCGGTCGACCTGCTCGGCACGCGGCTGGTGCACGATCGTGATCCGCATGCGTCGTGGGAGGCATGGCGGCAGTTACACGGCCCGGCGTCGCTAGATGTGTCTGCCGGCTCCCGCTTCTCATCCTCGGACCTCGTGCTTCGGGCTGCTGTGCAGGGCCAGGGCGTCGCGCTGGCGCGTCATCGGCTTGCATTCGATGACATCGCCTCGGGCGCACTCGTAAGACCAATTAGAGATGCCGTCGTGGTGCTCGGAGCGGCTTACTGGATTGCGCTCCCACTGCACCGCAATGTGCGCAGTGGGGCATCCACGGTCATCACTTGGCTGAAGGAACAAGCCGCGTATAGCGACACGGTGATCTGAGCGCCGAGCATCTTGGTTGCTGATGCCAATTTTCTGGTCCGAAGGACAGATCATTTCCGCTCTTGGAATCGGAACCGTCCAGCCGGGAGCGACCTCGTTGAAGACAGCGGATGGGCTTCGACAGTCGAAGAGCCGCAACGCCATGCCCTTGCGAACTATCAGGTTGGAAGTGCCGATGGTCGAGCACTATTGTCTTGGCGATTGACGATGTCCGCTTTGGGTCGCACGACGCCCTACGGCTAGAAGCGGACATGTTGCGATTGACCCACGAACCCCATCTGCGCCGATGTTTCGCGACAGGAGGCGGATCATCGCGGTGGCTGGATGGTCGGCGCGTGCTGTGCCATCAATTCCACGATCCAGTCAATGAACACGCGTAGCTTGGCGCTTACATGCCGGCTGGGCGGGAAGGCTACGTACATCGGCATGGGATCGAGCTGCCAGTCCTCAAACAACGGTATCAACTCACCGCGCGCCAGTGGTTGGTGTGCCATGTACTGCGGTAACCACAGCGCGCCGAGACCAGCGATGCCTGCCGCCAGATAGGCATTGCCGTCATCCACCGACAGCACATGTCGGCCCTGCACGAGCAGTTCCTCATCACCGCGGCGCAGCGGCGACATCAGGGGGCTGCCGGTCCGCGAATTGCGGTAGCCGACGATACGGTGCCCAGCATCTTCCAGTGCCAGTGGATGCGCCGGCATCCCGGTGCGCGCCAAATAGGCGGGCGCGGCGTAGACACCCAGCGGAAGGTCGGCGACGTGGCGTGCGCGCAAAGATAAATCGGTGAGTTCGCCACCTCGCACCACGCAGTCCACGTTCTCGTCGATCAGGTCCACCTTGCGATCACTGGCGCCGAGATCGAGCTGGATGTCGGGATAGCGCGCATTGAAATCGGGCAGCGCGGGCACCAGAACCAGACTGGCCAGCGGCGCAGGTACGTCCACGCGCAGCCGGCCACGCGGCGACGCGGAGGCGGCCGACAGGCTGGTTTCGGCGTCGTCCAGGTCAGCCAGCAAGCGTACGACGCGCTCGTAGTAGGCGGCGCCATCGGCGGTGACGTTGACTTTGCGGGTGGTGCGATGGAGCAGCTTCACCCGCAGGTGCGTTTCCAGTTGCTGGACCAGCTGGGTGACGCGGGTTTTACTGGACTGCAGCGTCTCGGCGGCCTTGGTGAAGCTGCCGGTTTCCACCACGCGGGCAAAAGCCTGCATCGCATCGATACGGTCCATGTGGGCTCCAGAGATAGGCGGGATTGTTTGGATTTTACAAACAGTGATACCGCAGCAGGTGTGTTTATCCCCCTCGGATCGCTGCCTAGAGTGATCGGCGTGTCCCGAGCCACGGCATCGCAAGCTGCCTGCCGCCGTGCGCGGGACAGCATGACCCCACCCACGACAGGAGCATCCATATGGCCCCCCGCAACGCTGTTTTCCCCGCCGATCGGCATGACCTCTATGCCGCGCACGCCTATTCCGCCGCGATTCGCTCAGGAGACCTGCTGTTCGTATCCGGCCAGGTCGGCAGCCGCAGCGACGGCTCGCCCGAACCGGACTTTGAAGCGCAGGTCCGCCTGGCGTTCGCCAATCTCAAGGCCACCCTGAAAGCCGGCGGATGCGGGCTGGACGACATCGTCGACTTGACGTCCTTCCATACCGATCCCGAGCATCAGTTCGACACGATCATGAAGATCAAAAGCGAAGTCTTCTCGACCGCGCCCTATCCGAACTGGACGGCAATTGGCGTCAACTGGCTCGCGGGGTTCGATTTCGAGATCAAGGTGATCGCGCGAATACCTGACTAACCCAGCGAGGGCACATGCCGTCTTTGGGTCGCATGAAGCTCTAGGGCCAATTGCGTTTATTGACGGTTATGAGCTAGCACCGTCGTCTGTGCTGATCTTGTTTGTCAGGTGCCGATGGGCCTGAGCGGCACTCATCGTCGCCCAGGTATTCCATCGCGATGACCATGTTGCCGCTCAGTGCATCCTGAATCGCCTTATACGCCCATGTGATGCGAACGAAAGACGAATCAGCCCGAGGTTGGCGACGAGTAACCGGAGCGCTGACAGCAAGCAGGAACTCCGCATTTTCCCACGACAACAAACATCGCACCGGTGAACCCGGGCTACTTCAGCGAGAAGACGACGCGACTGCCATGCTGACCGAGTGCCCGAACCATGTCCGCTGGATCATCCACGCGCCCCAAGCGAGTGTAGGAATAGGAAGAACGAAACGTTGCGTAGAAAACGACCACGGTGTTCGATCCGTAAAGCATCAGATCACCGGCATGGATCATCCCCGGCCGGCCGGCATCGGTAGGTAACGCGCGCAGCAGATCGGCGTGCTTTTCGTTGCCGTTGAGCTCGGCCATCTCCAGCGTCAACGGGAACCGGGCCGCGAACGCGCGGGCTGAAGCGTTGTCAGCCAACGTAATGCTGAAGCGACGTTCGCCGATGGTCATCCACATGTTGGTTTCCCCCGGTTGGGTGGAGGCCCCTGCGGCATCCAGGGCAACGACTACGGCCGCTCCGGATGGGCTGGCCTTGCATCCAGTCAGCATCAACACGCCGAATGCCAGGCTCAATCCTCGCACGTACCAAGACATCGGCGACGGGGACGAGATCGAATAGGAATGAGTTCGGGCCATGCTGATCTCGCCGATTCAGGCCTGGTGCGAGGCCTGCGAACGCGCCGCCAAAACAGTGAGGAAGGCACCAAACAGGAGCACGATCGCGCTGACGATGAAGGTGCTCTGGTATCCACTGCCATCGAACAGCAGTCCGCCAACCGTGGAGCCCAAAGCAATAGCCAGTTGGATCACCGCCACCATCAACCCGCCACCGGCTTCCGCATCCTTGGGTAGGCTCTCGGCGATCCAGCTCCACCAGCCCACCGGGGCTGCGGTGCCCAGCAATCCCCATGCCGCCAGCAGGCCCGCCACCGGCCAAACCCAGCCTCCGATGGGGAGCAGCGCCAGCGCGATCGCTGCCATCAGGATGGGAATGACGATCAGCGTGCGATACAGGCCTCGCTTGAGAAAGGTTCCGATGATGACGGTACCGATGAAGCCGGCCACACCGATACCCAACAGGATCAGGGAGAGCGTGGAGATGTCCACCCGCGTTACCGTTTCCAGGAACGGCCGCACATAGGTGAACAAGGTGAACTGCCCCATGAAGAACACGCCGCAGGCCGCCATACCCAGCGCCATCGTCCGATTCCTGAGCAACCGGAAGACGTTGACCGAAGCGGCCGAGCCGTCCGGCTTCATGGACGGCAAGCTGATCCACTGCCAAGCCAGAGCGATCACCGCCACGGGCACCAGGCAATAGAAGGCACCACGCCAACCGATGATCGCGCCCAGGTAGCTGCCCAAAGGTGCGGCGATCACGGTCGCCAGTGCGTTGCCCCCGTTGAAAATAGCCAGGGCACGCGGCACCTGCGCAGCCGGTACCAGACGCATCGCCGTCGCCGCCGACATTGACCAGAAACCCCCGATCACCACACCGATCATGGCGCGCCCGACCATGTAGACGACGTAGTTCGGAGCAGCCGCGACCACCGCACCGGACAACCCCATCAAACCCGTCAGCACCAGCAGTAGGGCTTTGCGATTCATGCTGCCCGCCAAGGCGGAAATCGACAGGCTGGTGAGCACCGCAAACGCACCGGAGATGGCGATGCCATACCCCACCCAGCCCTCGCTGACACGAAGATCGAAGGCGATAGGCGTCAGCAGGCTGACGGGCATGAACTCAGACGCGATCAGCGCAAACACGCACAGTGTCATGGCGAAGACCCCGCCCCAATGCGCAATACCTGCCGCGGCCTCCTTCTGCTCGGCGCGCGCGGGAATGTTCGTCGACGCCGTCATTTCGCAGCCAAGTGCTGCGTGAAGAAAGCGGTCAGTTTGTCGAACGGGATCACGTCCACGCGATCGTAAAGATCAGTGTGATTGGCACCTGGAACGATCATCAGTTCCTTCGGCTCCACGGCAGCGGCATAGGCTGTTTCGCTGAAGTAACGGGAGTGCGCCTTTTCGCCATGGATGAACAACACCGGGCGCGGCGAGATCTCTGCGATGTAGGTCAGCAGCGGCATATTCATGAACGACAGCGGCGTGGTCAGCGTCCATGCGTTCCCAGAGTTGACCGCCCGAGGGTGGTAGCCACGCGGCGTCCTATAGTAGTCGTGGTAGTCGACCAGGAACTGCGCTTCACCACCTTTCAGTTCGTTGTAGGGCGGTTGATAGACCGGGGTACCCCGCTCCGCATCCTGCCAGCGTTGCCGGCTCAGTTGCTCCAGCATTTGCGTGCGCTGTTCGGGAGTCGTGCTGTCGTTGTAACCCTTGGACATGACACGCGCCATGTCGTACATGGTGCTGGTCGCGACAGCCTTGACGCGCTTGTCCACGGCAACAGCATTCAACGCCATGCCACCCCAGCCACAAATACCGATGATGCCGATACGCCCCCTGTCCACGCTGGGCTGCAGACCGAGGAAGTCCACGGCGGCGCTGAAGTCTTCGGTATTGATATCCGGCGAGGCCACGTTGCGCGGTTCTCCGCTGCTTTCGCCGGTATAGGACGGATCGAAAGCCAACGTGACGAAACCGCGTTCGGCCATCGTCTGCGCATACAGACCGGACGACTGCTCTTTTACCGCACCAAAGGGGCCTCCGACAGCGATCGCGGGCAGCTGTCCATTGGTATTTTTGGGTTGATACAGATCGGCTGCCAGGGTGATGCCGTAGCGGTTCTTGAAGGTCACCTTCCGGTGTTCGACCTTGTTGCTCCTGGAGAAAACCTTGTCCCACTCCTGCGCGAGTTGCACAGCCTCTGCTTCGGCTTCGGCTTCGGCTCCGGATGGATGGGATTGCGCGAAGACCGGCGACGCGCTGACCGCAGCGGCCAAGCCGGCCATCTTCAGCAGGGTGCGGCGTCCCTTATCAGGGGCTGGTTGATGAGGCATTGCGTTGCGCTTGTTCATGATGATTCCTCGGAGTGCGCCGCATTCAATCCGTGAGAGTGGCGTTGTCGATGACGAAGCGATACTGGACATCGCCTTTGAGCATGCGTTCGTAGGCGGTGTTGATTTCGTCGGCACGTATGAGCTCGATGTCGGCCACGATTCCGTGCTCGGCACAGAAGTCGAGCATTTCCTGAGTTTCAGCAATGCCGCCAATCATCGAGCCGGCCAATGTGCGGCGCTGGGTGATGAGGTTGAACACACCCGGAGAGGGGTGCGGCGTAGCAGGCGCGCCGACCAGCACCATCGCTCCGTCGCGCTTGAGCAGAACGAGGAACGCATCGAGGTCGTGCGGCGCGGCTACCGTATTGATGATCAGATCGAAGCACTTGGCGTGCTTCGCCATCTCATCCGCGTTGCGGGACACCACCACTTCATCAGCACCCAGTGCCAAGGCAGCCTGACGCTTGGCCTCGGAGGTGGTGAACGCCACGACGTGTGCGCCCATGGCATGGGCGAGCTTGATACCCATGTGACCCAGGCCACCAATACCCACGACACCGACCTTGGTGCCGGGGCCGGCGTTCCAATGCTTTAACGGCGAATAGGTGGTGATGCCGGCACACAGCAACGGCGCCACTGCCGCCAGTTGCGCCCCGGGATGGCGGACGCGCAGCACGTAGCGCTCGTGGACGACAATCTGCTGCGCGTAGCCGCCGAGCGTCCAACCTGGGGCATCCGCCGTCGGAAAGTTATAGGTGCCTACCATGTCGTCGCAGTAGTTCTCCAGGCCGCTGTTGCAGTCCTCGCACTGCTGGCAGCTATCGACGATGCAGCCGACGCCGACCAGGTCACCAAGCTGGAAACCCGTGACATGCGCGCCTACTGATGCCACCCGCCCGACGATTTCGTGGCCCGGCACGCAGGGGAACTGGGTTCCGGCCCACTCCGCTCGGACCTGATGCAGATCGGAGTGGCAAATGCCGCAGTAGGCGATGTCGATCTGCACGTCATGGGGACCGGGACTGCGGCGGGTAATTTCCATCGACTGCAGCGGCTTGTCGCTGGCGTATGCGCCGTAGGCATAAACAGGCATGAGGATGTCCAAGGGTCCAAAGGAGGATGTGGACCATTCTGACCATGCGCCATTTAATTGATTAGATGATGAATGCTTTTAGGCCCTATTAGTTTTACTAATCAATCGGCCGTGCCAGACTTGCCCCATGGCACGACGCAACCTCAATCATCTGCTGGCCTTTGTCACTGTCGCCAGAGAAGGCAGCTTCACCCGTGCGGGCGCGGTGCTCGGGGTTTCTCAATCGGCGCTCAGCCAGGCGATCAAGGCCTTGGAGGAACGGCTGGAAATCCGGCTGCTCACCCGCACCACGCGCAGCGTGTCGGCCACGCCAGCGGGTGAGCAGTTGCTTCAAGCGATTGGGAATCGCTTCGACGAGATCGAGTCGGAACTGGATGCGCTCACGGCACTGCGGGACAAGCCTGCCGGGTCGGTCCGCATCACCTGCGGCGACCATGTGCTGCGCACGATCCTGCTGCCCAAGCTGCTGCCGGTCATGCATCGCTACCCGGATGTCCACATTGAGTTCGATGTCAGCTACGGATTGCGGGACATCGTGGCCGATCGATTCGATGCGGGTGTTCGGCTGGGGGAAAGCATCGACAAGGACATGATCGCCCTGCCGATCAGTCCGAAGCTGCGGATGGCGGCCGTGGCTTCACCCGCCTACTTTGAAAAGCATCCGGCTCCAAAGATCCCTGAAGACCTGACGCGGCACAACTGCATCAATATCCGGTTCCCGTCGTCAGGGGGCGTCTATGTCTGGGAGTTCGAGCGCCGTGATCGGCAGTTGAACGTGCGTGTCGAAGGTCAAGCAATCTTCAATACCTCGCCCCACATCGTGCTTGCGGCGCTCAATGGGTTGGGTATCGCGTTCCTCCCCGAAGAGGAGTTCGCGCCCCACATCGAAGAAGGACGCCTGATCCGCGTGCTGCAGGACTGGTGTCCGCCATTCTCGGGTTACCACCTTTACTACCCGAGCCGCCGCCAGCATTCGCCTGCATTCTCGCTTGTCGTGGACGCATTGCGGATGTGAGAAATGCGCTGCCGAGGAATACCGACAACCTGTTGCGTCGATCGGTTGAATCCAAGGTTGAATCGCCCACTTTTTCGTATACATAAGATGTCCGCTTTGGGTCGCGTGACGCCCGGCGGCTAGAAGCGGACGCACGACCTGCAGACCGAAGTAGCCAAGATTACAATCCAGAAACGCATCCTGCTTGATCGGCTGGCGCGACGCGCGGAGCTGCCATGAAAAAGTCGCCGTCCCTTCCTTGCTCGACGGCCGAACTTATGTCCCCGCGTGACGGTGAAGTGACGAAGACGCTCTGACCCAGGCAATTCGCGCAAGGTCGATCAATCCAGGGCGTCAATAGACCGATCATTCGCAGAGCAGGGCCCGACCCGCCTTCGGGCCACCTTGCTCGCGGTTGTTGCAAACCAACTCGGGTAGTCCTAGCGTGTAGCTGCTTTGCGCGATCCCGATGTCCCATGCCGCTCTGTGACCAAGGAACGTTCCGATGGATTCGATCAGACTTCCCTTGATTCTCGCGGGCCGTGTGCTGCTAGCCCTGATGTTCATCCTCTCCGGCTTCGACAAGCTCTCCCACTTGCAGGACACCGCAACCTACTTCACCGGTGTGGGATTGCCCGCGCCGATGATCGTGGCGGTGCTGGTCGGGTTGCTGGAGTTGCTAGGCGGCCTGGCGATCGCCACCGGCTTCAAGGCGCGCTTGGCGGCTCTGGTACTTGCTCTCTTCACCTTGGGCACGAGCCTAGTGGCGCACCGATACTGGTCAATGCCGGCGGATCAGCAGATGGTTCAGCAACTGCTGTTCATGAAAAACCTGTCGGTGGCAGGCGGGCTGCTGGTACTGGCCGCTATGGGATCGGGACCGGCCAGCCTGGGGCATAGCGCTCCGCGCTGAACGCCCGGTCCATACGCGGAAGTCGTAACCACTCGCCCTCAGGAGGACCTGTCATGGCCGAAGAAGTACGTGTGTCCGTCGGTGCGCGATGGTTTCTCATCGCCCTGGGCGTGCTGTTGGCCTCCATCGGCCTGTTCCTGCTCATAGGGGGCGTGGAACTGGTCCGTCATGGGGGCAGCCCCTACTACGTGGCGATGGGTCTAGTGACCACGATTGCGGGCGTGCTGGTGTCGATGCGCAGGCCGATGGGGGCGCTGCTGTACGCCATCGCTTTCCTGCTGAGCCTGGCCTGGGCGGTCTGGGATGCAGGTTGGGCATTCTGGCCGTTGTTCGCGCGGCTGTTCGTGCCCGCCGCGTTCGCCTTGCTGGTCGCACTGGCATGGCCCCTGCTCCGGCGCAGCGCCGGGCTGGCGCCCGGGCAAAGTCATCGGCTGGTGGCCGGCGTTCTGTTCGTCGGACTGGCGATCGCCTTCGCCGGCGCGTTCACGACCCACGGTGTCATCAGCAATGCCCATCCTCCGGCCGTGTCCGCGCTCGCCGCCGGCGCCGGCCAGGTGGAGTGGCGTCACTGGGGTGGCACCACTGCGGGAACCCGGTTCGCCGGGCTCGACCAGATCAACCGGAAGAACGTGACCGACCTCAAGGTGGCCTGGACCTTCCGCCACGGCGACTTGCCAGTGAGCACCGGCTCCGGCGCCGAGGACCAGAACACTCCGCTGCAGGTCGGCGACACGCTGTATTACTGCAACGCCTACGGCAAGGCGTTCGCCCTGGATGTGGACACGGGAGTAGCGCGCTGGAAATACGACCCGAAGGGTTCAGCGCCCAGCTGGCAGCGCTGCCGTGGAATGGGCTACTACGAAGATGCCATCGGTGCTGCGGACACCACAAAGCCTGCGGCTGCAGGATCGTCCGTCGGGGATGCTGTCAACGTGGCGGCGCCGTCGGTCTGTGCGGCGCGCGTGTTCCTGCCGACGATTGATGCCCGCCTGATTGCGCTCGACGCCGCCACTGGCGTGCCCTGCGCCGATTTCGGCAACGGCGGCACGGTCGATCTGTCCACGGACATGGGCGAGATCAAGTCTGGTTACTACCAGCAGACTTCGACGCCGCTGGTGGCGGGCAATCTCGTGGTGGTCGGCGGACGCGTGGCCGACAACTGGTCCACCGGCGAGCCGCCTGGCGTGGTGCGCGCCTTTGACGTGCACAGCGGCGCACTGGTCTGGGCCTGGGATCCCGGCAATCCCGCCACCACCCTGCGCCCGCCGCTGGGCCAGACCTACACGCGCGGCACGCCGAATGTCTGGTCGGCCATGGCCTACGATCCGGCGCTGGGCCTGATCTACCTGCCCACCGGCAATGCCACCCCGGACTTCTGGGCTGGCTCGCGCACCGAACTTGACGACAAATACAGCGCGGCGGTCGTGGCCGTGGAAGCCACGACCGGGCGGGTGCGCTGGCTTTACCAGATGACCCACCACGACCTCTGGGATTTCGACATTCCCGCCCAGCCGGCCCTGCAGGATCTACCGGATGGCAAGGGCGGGATAGTTCCGGCGCTGGTGCAGGTGACCAAGCAGGGCATGATCTTCGTGCTCAACCGCCAGACCGGCAAGCCGCTGTTCGAGGTTGAAGAGCGGCCGGTTCCACAGGGCAACGTGCCCGGTGAGCGTTATTCGGCGACCCAGCCCTTTTCGACCGGCCTGCCCAACATCGGCAACCAGACCCTGGTCGAGTCGGACATGTGGGGTGCGACCCTGCTGGACCAACTGCTGTGCAGAATCGAGTTCAGCAAGATGCGGCACCAGGGCATCTACACCCCGCCGGGCACCGACCGCGCGTTGCAATACCCCGGCTCGCTGGGTGGCATGAACTGGGGAGGTGTGTCGATAGATCCGACCACCCACTACCTGTTCGTCAACGACATGCGCATCGGTCTGGCCAACTACATGATCCCGCGCAAGGATATGCCAGCCGACGCAAGTGGCATCGAAATGGGCGCCGTTCCACAGGAGGGAACGCCGTTCGGGGCCATGCGCGAGCGCTTCATGTCGCCGCTGGGTGTGCCCTGCCAGAAGCCGCCGTTCGGCACGATGAGCGCCATCGACCTGATCAGCGGCGAACTCAAGTGGCAGGTCCCGGTCGGCACGGTCCGCGACACAGGGCCGCTGGGCATCAAGATGCTGCTGCCGATGCCGGTCGGCATGCCGACGCTCGGCGGGTCGCTGGCGACACAGTCGGGTCTGCTGTTCTTCTCCGGTAGCCAGGACTATTACCTGCGTGCCTATGACAGCGGCAGCGGTCGTGAGCTGTGGAAGGCCAGGCTGCCGGTGGGCAGCCAATCGGGTCCGATGACTTTCGTCTCGCCCAAGACCGGGCGTCAGTACGTCGTCGTCACCGCCGGCGGCGCCCGTGTCTCTCCCGACCGCGGCGACTACGTCATCGCCTATGCGCTGCCCGACGCGCCGTAGACGCGCCTTGGAACAGAGGATTACTCATGCGAAGCGACGGGCATGCATCGGCAAGGCGACGGGCTTCGACCGGTTGCCAAATGCCTGCGGCGGTCGTCGCATGCTCGATGGCGCTGGCACTGCCAGGCGTTGCCCTGGCAGAGTCGCTCGCCGATGACTGGCTCCAGCGCGACACCCTGAGCGGAGACTGGCACGGGCTGAGAAGCCGCGCGGGCGTAGCTGGCGTGACCCTCAACGCCAGCTACGTGGGCGAGGCCGCCGGCAGCCTTTCCGGCGGCGATCGGCGCACTGCCCGTTATACGCAGCAGGTCGAGGCCGAGGCACTGCTGGACATGGAGCGACTGGCCGGCATCCGTGATGCCCGTGTCCAGGTCACGCTCAACTATCGGTACGGCCGGAGCCTGAGCGGCGAGGTCCTGCACAACCAGTTTGCGGTGCAGGAACTGTATTCCACTGCCCAGATCGTCCGCCTGAGCCAACTCAACTGGCTGCAGGATTTTGCCGACGGCCGTGTCACCGTCCAACTGGGCTGGTCGCCGTTGGGGAACGATCTGGCTCGGCTGCCAGCCTTCTGCAAGTTCCAGAACGTGGTGATCTGTGGCCACGCCAACGCCATGACCGTGAACAGCGGCGCGATCAACGGCCCGGTCAGCCAATGGGGCGCGCGTTTCAAGGTCTGGCCGACGCCGCAGTTCTATATCAACGCCGGCATCTACCGGAACAATCCCGATGGCGGCACCGACGACGGGTTCGACCTATCGCTGGACCATGACGGGAGCTTCTATCCCGTCGAACTCGGCTGGGAGCGCCGGGAAGGTGCGCCGCGCAGTTCGATCGCCTTCGGCGCTTACTACAACACCGCCGACACGCCGGATCTTTATTACGACGTCAACCGCGATCCCGCCGGCCTCACCGGCCTGCCGATGCTGCAGCACGGTGGCCGACATGGCGGCTACGTCATGGGCCGGCAGGTGATTTACCAGCCCGAACCCGGCAACGCGGCGCGCGCGCTCTCGGTGGGTGGCATCGCCGGTGTCGGCGACAGCGCCACCGCGCGCTTCCGTCGCTTTGCGATCCTAGGCGCTCTCTACCAAGGTCCACTGGCCTCGCGGCCGGACGATTTTGCCTCCTTCATGGTGGCGTGGTCGCCCACCAATCCCCGCCTTAGCCAGTTCCAGAGCGACCGCAACCTGGCCTTGCCCGGGACGGTCCCCGTGCAGCGCTGGGAGACCGTGCTCGAGCTCGATTACGGGATCCAGGCCACGCCGTGGCTGATCCTGCAGCCGAACCTGCAATACATCGTGCAGCCTGGTGGCAACGACACTAGGAAGAATGCTTTCGCGCTGGGTCTGCACGTCGCCGTCAAGCTTTAGCCAAAACGAACCAAAGGAGACGACGCAGTTAAACCGCGTAACTGCGTCGTCTCCTTTCTTCGGCGCGACGCTGATAGGCCAGATCGAAGTCTGATCCCCGGTACGCACGATCCTGGAACCGCGGAGCACGAGGCGTGCCGATCTCATCATCGTCGGCACCAGCCAAACGTAAGGGGTCTGCACGCCTTCTCGTCGGTAGCATTGCCGGCGACGTCATCCGCGACACGCAACACGACATCCCGATTGTGCCGTGGCCTGATCGCGGCTCAATCCATCTTGCGACGTCCACCGTTGATTAACGGAGTGTGGAGCGTTGGTGGCAAAAAAACGCATGGGATGTGGAGACGCACGAACTACACACGCTCGCGTGGTGGCACCGTCAACATTCGGACGATGAAAGCACGGAACATTCCAGCCTGTATTGACGCAGAAAAGCCGCCGTGGACTCGTCACTGACCTGCCCGCCATTGCCGATCAGCTCACTCCAGATCAGCAATGCAAATATACGGAATGACATGCGAATCGTCATCCGTCCCATCTAGAATTGGAAACGCTCTAAGGTACGCTTTGGGTCGCAAGCCGTCTCTTAAGCGCGACTGTGTTCGGCCCGAGGCGGACCTTGATCAGTCCAGAACCGCCCACTCCTTCCGTCCACACGATGGTTCCAGCTACGGGCCTTGATGGGTTGTTTTGATTGTCGTGCGCTTGCGGAACACGTCCCGCAAACCGGACGCCGTGCTCGGTGGCCGAAATCGAGTCGATCATCTGCGGGAACGCTTCCGAGGTGAGCTTTGGCAAGGAGTAATCCGGATGGATGAACAGCGTGGCATTTGCCCCTTGCCGCACCGCTAGGATTATTGATCTCCAACTTCTAGAACCACCGGAGCAGCCTTCATCGAGCGTAACCAAGGCGATGTAACGTACTTCGGGATCTATCTTCCAGCGTGCAATGTTGTTTGGATTGAACGAGACGTTGCAGCCGATCGAGCTCGCATACGAACTCACAATGTCAGGCAGGCGCTCGACCACTCTCGCCTCGATGACCTCCCACTCACTAAGTTCGTGAGCTGTCTGTGCCCATCCAAGCAGCGGGCTGCAAAGTGGAGACATGAGAACGATGTGGCGAATTCGCATTTCCGCTCCCGATATCTCAAAAGCCAAGCATGTTCTCGGTGGCCCCAAAGGCCACTATGAGTTTGGCCTCCGTGATCGTGTTTAGGTCTACTCACGGCCCAAAGCTGCCCTTCCCTACCCCCCGATAAATCTTCCTAATCCCCTACCCCGCCGATGCTCGCTACAGGCCAGGAACAGTCATGGCTCGCTTTCTGATTGAACGCTCGCCTACTAAATTGTAAAAGGTAGGCTCTTCGCAACTTCACTGATGGTGGCACCGTGATCCAAGACCGGATCGAGAAACTGAGGTTCATCGCCGAAGAGATGCAGATCGCCTTTCATCTGGCGGCGAATCTCGCCGATCCGTTTTTTGCGCGTACCATCGCGCGACATATCCTGGTCAGGGCCGAGAATTTCATCGCACATGCGCGGGGTCTTCGTCGTCCACTTCGCGACTCGGGCTTTGACACAAACGCGTTCCACACGACCAAAGAGGCCTACGCCACCGAGTTTGAAGAATATTTCAAGGTCGCGCGGCACAAGATTGGCGCCCATGTACAAGACTTCGATTTTGGCAAACGCATCGAGCTCTGGAACGACATCGAGATTGTTAAGCTCACCTACTTTGTCGACGGCGCGCAGGAAATCTATGAGTG